>Ga0265292_1001447_pt1 | contig 20886 bp, 22 predicted proteins | sample Munlanlewell296A_FD_189080 | JGI IMG/M metagenome (GOLD analysis project Ga0265292, IMG submission 189080) | Leachate microbial communities from a municipal landfill in Southern Ontario, Canada - Leachate well 296A | ecosystem: Engineered > Solid waste > Landfill > Unclassified | place: Canada... | reverse complement strand
ATGCGGTTTTTAAACTCATTTACTGATTCGTCCTAACAATGATTATACCAACTTGGTTTTTTCCGCGTTCTTGAAAGAATATAGCATATTAGGGAACGAGTTTAAAGAGAATTTTATTATTAAAATCAAGATGTCTGATGAAAATTTAGTTGGCTTTTACTCATAAAAATCACACTTTCATGATGAAATATCTGTCATAATGTAACATGATGTTTTCTGTAGTTAAAAAAGACGGCAATGCCCGGGCCGGTCTGCTTGAGCTGAGCAGGGGCGTTATTCATACGCCTGCTTTCATGCCTGTAGGCACTATCGGGACGGTGAAGGCCATGTCTCCCGATGAGTTGAAGGAGATCGGCGCGGAGATCGTACTCTCCAATACCTATCACCTTTATCTCAGGCCGGGCCATAAAATAATAGAATCATTGGGCGGTCTTCACGCCTTTATGAACTGGGAACGTCCTATTCTTACCGACAGCGGAGGGTTTCAGGTATTCAGTCTTTCCGCTCTGAGAAAAATAGAAGACGACGGCGTGCATTTTAAATCCCACCTTGACGGTTCAATGCACTTTCTCGGACCTAAAGAAGCGATGGAGATTCAGTCCGCGCTTGGATCGGATATCGCTATGGTGTTGGATGACTGCACTCCTTATCCTTCAACTTTTGAATATGCTATGGACTCTCTCTTCAGAACAATTAAATGGGCGGAGCAGTGCAGAGAACTCCGGAGGGAAGGGCAGGCATTGTTCGGGATAGTACAGGGAAGCCTTTATGAAAAGCTAAGGAAAAAATGTATCGAAGAACTAATTGATATCGGTTTTGACGGTTATGCCGTAGGCGGATTAAGCGTCGGCGAGCCGAAGGAAGAGATGCACCGGCTGATTTGCTTTACGGCCCCTTTGCTGCCTAAAGACAGGCCAAGGTATCTAATGGGCATCGGAGACCTTGGAGATGTTCTTGTTGCCGTTGAAGCGGGATTTGATATGTTCGACTGTGTCATGCCCACAAGGAATGCCCGGAACGGAACGCTTTTTACAAGCAGGGGAAGGGTCAGCATTAAAAGAGAGGAATTCAAAGCGGACAAAGGGCCGCTTGACCCGGATTGCGGATGTTATACCTGCAGGAATTATTCAAGGGGATACTTGCGGCATCTTTTTCTATCAAGAGAGATACTTTCAATGAGGCTGAATACCATACACAATCTTTACTTTTATTTAAATTTCTTCAGGAATATGAGAGAATCTGTTATGGAAGGGAAATTTACTGAATTCAAGGCGCGATGGCAAGAGATCGTATCATAAAAGAGGATTACACCTCCGGGGTAAGAAAAGTCCTCATCTATACCCTTATCCTGAACTCTGCCGTAGCATTTGCCAAGATCTTATACGGTTACAGGACCGATTCCATTGCCATGACGTCCGACGGCCTGCATTCTTTTATGGACGGGGTGTCGAACATCATCGGTCTGTTCGGCATATGGATTGCGTCTCATCCTCCCGACAGAGAGCACCCCTACGGACACAGAAAATATGAGACACTGTTTACGATTGTTATCGGCCTCATGATCTTTGCCACCTGCTTTCAGATACTCAATAAGGTCTATGTATCTTTTTCCGGGGACCATAAAACGGTAGTAACTAAAACGAGTTTTGCCATTATGCTGATCACTATGGCCGTCAATATTTTTGTAATGTGGTATGAAACGAAAAAGGGGAGGGAGCTTGGCAGCGATTTTCTTGTAGCAGACGCGAAACATACGAAGAGCGATATATTTGTTTCTTTCTCCGTCATAATAAGCCTTGTTTTTACAAAACTCGGTTATCCTTATGCGGACACTGTTGTAGGACTCGTAATTGCATTACTCATCGGAAGAATCGGTTATGAAATACTGAAAAGCGCATCGGATGTGCTTGTCGATACCATGTGCATAGACACCTCCGGCATAGAGTCGGCAGTGAACAAGACGGAAGGGGTGAAAGGCTGTCATGACATCAGGGCAAGGGGAACGGATAATTGCGTTTATCTTGATTTCCATATTCTCGTAGACGGGAATATGCCGATTGCCGAAGCCCATGCCATTGCCGACAACATTGAAGACAGGATAAAAAAAGAGTTTCCATCTGTTGCAGATGTTATGGTGCATGTAGAACCTGAAACAGCGGAACAAAACATAAAAAGGAATTCATAAGTAAAACCACATTTAAACACCCTCCCCTCAAGGGAGGGGAAATAATTGATACCCTCTCCCTTGAGGGGAGAGGGTAAGGGTGAGGGTGACTGGCTTATTACAGTATCGGCAGATACCTTTCTATTTCATAAGGGTGGATCCTTATGCTGTAGTCATCCCATTCCACCTTCTTGCTGGTGATGAAATTTTCAAAGAGATGGTCTCCCAGAGTTTCTCTCAGGAGATCGCTACTTTCGGCGTATTCAATGGCTCTGTTCAGGCTTCCGGGAAGGCTGTCTATATCGTATTTCTTTCTCTCCTCCGGCGACATATGATATACGTCCATTTCTACGGGATCCGGCATCCTGTATCCTTTTTCCACGCCTTTTAATCCTGCGTTCAGCATACAGGCGAAGGCGAGATAGGGGTTGCATGACGGATCGGGTGAACGGAGTTCAACGCGGGTAGCCGTCTCTTTACCCGGTTTGTAAAGCGGCACCCTGACAAGGGTAGACCTGTTGCGTCTTGCCCAGCATATATATACCGGCGCTTCATAGCCGGGCACAAGTCTTTTATAGGAATTGACCCACTGATTGAGAATAAGGGTTATTTCTTTTATATGGGTGAGAAGTCCGGCGATATATTTCTTTGCAATGTCCGAAAGGAAGTACTGGTCTTTCGGGTCAAAAAATGCATTCCTGTTTCCGGTGAATAAAGACTGGTGAGTATGCATACCGCTACCGTTTTGACCGAATACCGGCTTAGGCATGAATGAGGCATAGACGTTGTACTGTTTAGCTATCTCTTTGACGATTATCCTGTGTGTCATTACGATATCCGCCATAGTTAGTGCATCGGCATAACGCAGATCGATTTCGTGTTGTGAATGCGCTACTTCATGATGGGAGTATTCGACCTGTATCCCCATGGTTTCAAGCGCCAGAATAGTGTCTCTCCTGAGGTCCTCCGCAGCATCCAGCGGATAATCGAAATAGCCTCCTTCATCGAGCGGTTCCGTACCCTTGTCGTTTCTGAAATAGAAATATTCAAGCTCCGGACCGACGTACAGAGTAAATCCCTTCTGCTTCGCCTTCTCAAGGTTTACTTTAAGGATATACCTGGGGTCTCCTTTATGAGGAGAACCATCAGGTTCATAAATATCGCAAAACATCCGGGCAACCGCTTTTTCTTTCGGCCTCCAGGGGAGTATGACAAAGGTGGAAGGGTCCGGCCTTGCTATCATATCGCTTTCATCAATCCTGGCAAAGCCCTTAATAGAAGAGCCGTCGAAGCCCATACCTTCATTAAAGGCAAATTCAAGTTCGCCCACAGGAATGGCAAAACTCTTCAACTGACCATGGATGTCGGTGAACCAGAGCCTGACGAATTTGACGTCATGCTTTTTCAGCAGTTCCATAGCGTCTTTTTTGTCTCTTGGTTTAGAAAGCACCTTTTTTATTGTTGTTTTTCCCATTTTATCCTCCTTGAATTTATATGCGTTATGAAAAAAATGCCTTATAAAATTTCATTGCCCTTCCTTTATACTCTTCAAAAATCCTCTCGGTTTCTATTGTAATGCTTTTTATTTCCGGCATGTCCTTGAACCATTCATGGATCATTTCTTTCGTTACTTCAATATGAAACTGGAACCCGTAAGCATTATTCCCGAACCTGAAGGCCTGATGCTTATACAGTTTTGAGCTTGCCAGCAGAACGGCCCCGTGGGGGAGATGAAACGTATCTCCGTGCCAGTGGAAGACCTTAAAGCTCCTCCAGAAATCTCCTACCTGCGGATGGATAGCCAGTTGTCTCATAACGGGGTCTTTCAAACACTCGCCCGTTAGTTCGATATGATGCCATCCGATTTCCTTTTCCGGGCCGGGGAAGACCTCTGCTCCAAGACAACGCGCGAGCATCTGTGAACCGAGACAGATGCCAAGAACCTTCATATCCCTATTGATCGCCTCCCTGATGATACGGGAACCCGTCAGAAGATGGGGATACTGTTCCATCTCGTAAACTCCCATAGGGCCTCCCAGCACAATAAGGACGTTGAACCGGTCTAAGGACGGCGGCGCTTCTCCGGACCCGAGTTCAGTTACCTTATAGGAAATGTTTTTTCCTTTCAGGTAATCTTCGATCGTTCCGGGACCTTCAGAGTTTATGTTTTTTATTATTAATACCGGCATTTGATTATTAGTGATAAAGCATAGATGCAATCTGATACAACTGCCGTCTTATGCTTTCAATCTTCTCGATCAACTCATCATTTGATTTCAGATTCAGGAATTTAATAATTATATCAGGAAATTCGGAATTAGTCTTTAGCACGTCCTCTCCGTTAAGTCTTAATAAAATATCGATAGTGCGGAGAAAGCGGTGAGACTGTAATAAAACGTCTCCGGTTTTGCCGTCTATGAGTTTGCGCAGAATAAGCCTTTTGAGCGCAGCCCTGGTATTATGCAAAATAATATCAGGGAAAATATCGGCATATTTCAACTGTAGAAATTGCACGATAAATTCAATTTCCTTTATCCCTCCCGGGCCAAGTTTGATATCATATCCCTGCCGTTCCTTAGAGAGTTCCCTGACGATCCTGTGTCTCATGGCCTTTATGCTGGCGCCGTCAATTTCTCTCCTCCGCTGCCGGATGACATTTCTTCTTAAGTCATTAAAGGCCGAGATGAGATTATGATCTCCGGCAACCGGTCTTGCCCTGAGTAGGGATTGTATTTCCCAGGGTTGGGCCGACTTAAAATAGTAGGCAGAGTATCCCCCGATATCATTCATGAGAACGCCCTTTGAACCGTCGGGCCTCAGACGCATGTCCACTTTATAAGCAACCCCGGAGTCCGTGTATTCCGTAAGAATCCTGATAAACTCCTCTGCAAACATCCCCGGGTTTGTACCTTCGGAATTTGGGAGAGAGGCGTCGCCGGGGACATGGATAAACATAAGATCAAGATCGGATCCGAAATTCAATTCCCCGGCGCCGTAACCGCCCAATCCGATTACGGCAAAACCTTTGTCTGCACGCAGCAGCTTTACGACTGCCCGCATAATCACATCCGCAAGCGAGCTTAATGTATCCATAAGTCCATATGCATCTTTGGACCTGTTTAAAAAGAGCATACCCGTCTTTAACTCCTCAGCCGCCTTAAAGTCTCTTACGATTTTCAGAGGATCATTATATGCGAACATAGAGATGAGACGTTCCTGCATGGATCTGAAATCCATTCTTATATCAGGAAATTCAAAGACGCCTTCAAGATTTTCAAGCCCGAGGAGCAATCTCGTGAGATAGATGCTTGCGGAAAAGGTTTGAATGATCGCCTCCCTTGTGTCGTCCCGCTGCTGAAGCAGGTCCGTATAGGCTTCATGGCCCCCGATCTTCTCGATAAAAGTGAGCAGTTGGGTGAGCGCCCTGTCTTTGTTGGCGGACTTAAACACCTCCTCGAGAAACGGCGGAACCACCTTTCTTAACAACGTTCTCTCGCGCAATGTTTTTTCCGTTACAAGCTGTTCCTGCAGGGCATATATGTTTTTTACCGCAGAGGAAGGGTCTCTGAAGCCTTTAAAAGTAAGGTAATCAAATATTGCATTTTCGGGCAGATCGTCGCTTGCAGTTAAAAGAAAATCCTGTGCGGCCTCAGACCCTCCAAAGAGTGAATTGTACATGTCCCTTACCTTAAGCCTTGTTAAACGAACTTCGGAGGTGAATTCCTTTTCACCGGGGAAACGCAGCTTTCGCGCAAGAAATTTGAGCTGCTCCGGCTCGGACGGCAAAACGTATACCTGAAGATCGTCTTTCATCTGCAGGACATGTTCAATTCTCCTCAGAAACAAATAGCTGCCTGAAAGTATTTTTGCATCCTCGTCTGTGAGAAAACCTTCGCTAATCAATCCTTCGAGAACTGTAAGCAGTTTTCCGGAACGGAGATTTGTTTTTTCTCCTCCATACAAGAGCTGAAAGGTTTGGACAAAGAACTCGACCTCTCTTATCCCGCCGTAGCCGCGTTTTATGTCATTCACATCAAAAATGGCATCGATCCTCTGCTTGAGGGTCTTTATCTCTTCGATATCGTTATAATCAAGAGACCTTTTCCATACAAAAGGTTCTATCCCGTCCATGAACATTTCCCCGAGGCCGGCGTCGCCCGCCACATGTCTGGCCCGTATCAGGGCCACTCTTTCCCAGGTCTTCCCCCAGGCTTCATAGTAGGAGAGACAGGAGTTGAGCGGCAGGGATAACGCCCCCTTCTGACCGTTAGGCCGCAATCTCAGATCAACCCTGTAGGCTATTCCGTCTTCAGTAGGATTGTGAAGCAGTCCGGTCATCGTTTCCGTAAGCCTGCAGAAATATTCATGGGGATCGATTCTGTTTCCCCTTACGCCTGAAGATGTGCGGACGCCCGAGGAAAGGCCGCCTTCAGAGCGATAAACAGTCATGATGTCAACGTCGGAACTGTAGTTCAATTCTCCCGCGCCGAGTTTCCCGAGGCCGATTATCGAAAATGCATTGTCTTTTATATTGCCGAACTTTTCTCTAACTAATGCGAGGGCAATTTCAATTGACAGTTCTAAAATCGCCTCGGACAGGATACTAAGCTCGGATACACACTCCTGAAAGTCCGTTATATTATCGGTATCTCTCAGGGTTATCCTTAAGAGATATGTCTTCTTGACGTCCCTGAGTAGTTTCATCGCATCCTGTTTGAGCGCCGGAGAGTTTACATTGCGTGAAATACTGATATGTTTACGGGCTGCGGTCAGGATATCTTTTTTAAAGACAGGTTTACGCATGTCTTTCAAAGCAAGGCCCAGTTTATCAGGATTACTTATGCAGTAGTCCGCCAGAAATTGACTGTAAGAAAATAATGTTGAGATAGTATTGATATGTCTGTTATGTTCGTCAATAAATGCGGGATATTCGCTGAAAAGTCTTTCCAGATTATTTAAAGACCTGTCAGGGTCCGGGGCGCCTGCAACGGCTTCTTTAATAAGGTTGTTTATATTCATATCCGTAATTTGATATTATAACGCAAGTACAGATCAGTTTAGTTTATGGAGGATGAAGCATGAAAATGATAGTCGCCGTCATCAAGCACTTTAAGCTCGATTCAGTCAAAGATGCTCTTTCACTGGCAGGCATACAGGGCATGACCCTTACGGAAGTAAAAGGATTCGGCAGGCAGAAAGGCCATATAGAGATTTATCGCGGGTCAAGCTATGAGGTCAGGTTCATACCAAAATTAAAGCTCGAGGTTGCAGTCCCCGACAACAGGCTCGGAGAAATTATCGGTATCATCCAAAAAGCCGCCCATACCGGCGAGATCGGCGACGGAAAGATATTTGTCTATGACTTGAATGATGTTATAAGAATAAGAACGGGAGAACGGGGAGAAGAGGCTTTATAGCGGAAAGCTTAAGTCCGGATAAGGGCCTGATCCAGTTGCTGCCGGGTAATCAATGTTTCTTTTACTAAAGCTTCCCCGGGTTTCATATCCTTATGTTAAAGAAATCATTTCATATCAAGGGTTTTTTGTCACTTCTGATTACAATATCATAACTTTTAATGGTTAATAAACCCATGGCTTCTTCAAAGGTCCTTGCGAAATCAACATCCATATCAGAACCCCGGAGTATCTCCTGAAGCTCCGGTAGAAATTCTTCTCTGTCGTCAACTACGAGCACTTTCATTTTTGTTTAACCTCAATGCCGTTTATTTTACCAATCTCGTATGAGATGAGATTCTGAAATTATATAAGCAAGAATGGTGCCATAGCTTATGAATCAAAACGGGTTAACCCAAAAACTGCGGATGTCTAAAATAAATTTAACTCGATAAACTTATATGAAAAGATAGTTCATGGTAATTGCATAAAAATATTTTGGTAATACATCTATATTGGTAATACATCTATATATGTACACTATGGTATCGAAAAATAATGGTTCTTTCTCAAACTGAGTGGGTAAAAGTCCCTCTCCCTTGAGGGGAGAGGGTTGGGAGAGGGTGATTAAATCAATGGCAAAAGGGTTAACGCACCTTGCAAAAGGCCTCAGAAAAAGATCAACTTATGTGGAGCAGTTATTATGGAGCCGTTTACGGGCAGGCCGCTTTGAAGGTATGAAGTTTAAACGGCAGCACCCTATTGGACAGTATAGGGAGAGGCTTCATAGGACACCCTCCCCTCAATCCCCTCCCCTCAAGGGAGGGGATGTAATTACCCACACAAAATGAGAAAGAACCAAAGGTTTTTTATCCTGTCTGCCTTTCAAGTTATGCAACTGCAGAAATTCTCATTATGAGAATCCATTCTCAATAATGAGAAACGGGACGGGTTATTTTTTAGCCGGCGACAGGTTGTGCACCATCTCAGCGCCGATTAAGAAGATGCAGGAGGAATAGAATACCCATAGCAGAAAAACAAAAAAAGCCGAGAGGGGTCCGTAGATTGTTCCGAAGTTTATAATTGTTCCGACATACCATGTAAAGATGTGCTTTGCAAGTTCCTGAAATACCGTTGCAAACAGGGCGCCTGTAAAGGCATGCTTCATCTTGACATCGGTTTTCGGAAAAAAGATATACATGACCGTTACCATAAAAAAGACGGTAAGAAAAGGAACGACATACTGTATGAGCGCTACGGTAATTATCCCGATCTTCAGGTCGGGAAACATATGTCTGAATGTTTTTAGAAGCGGGATTAAAGAAGTCGTCATGAAGGAAATAAAGAGCATCATAATGATAAACGTAATGACCAGCAAAGACAGGACAAGCGACCAAAAAAAAGTCCTCTTCTTTTTTACTTTAAAAATGATGTTGATCGCATTTTCCAAAGAGGCGAAAACCTGAATTGAAAGGATGCCATACAATATTAAACTGAAAGTGCCGATCACTTTAAAGTTGATAAGTTTCCCCAGTTCTTTGGTAATTCCCGAAGAAATATCCGGGAAAAAACCCGTAAGCCGGCCGGCAAAGAACTCATAGAATCCGGGATAGTGACCAAGAATATATCCGAAAATAGTTATCAGGAAAAGGCAGAACGGCACAAGAGCCATCATGGCGAAATAGGATATCGAGCCGGCAAGCATAATGCCGTTGTCTCTGAAAAAATCTAAAAAGCTTCGGGGGATGAGTTTAAGATATTTCAACCGGGGTTGTTTATTTTAACCCAAATCTTGAGTTGCTTATCGCCGGATTCGGGTATCTTTCTTTTCATTCTTTTCCTTTGACTTTGCCTTTATAAATATCCGTATCGGAGTTCCACTGAAGGAAAATGAATTTCTCAGAATTTTTTCAATACGCCGTATATGCGCGTCCTTGAAAGAAGCGGGATAATTGGCAAAAACCGCAAAAGCAGGCGGTTCGGTTTTCACCTGCGTTATATAGGATATTTTAACCTCTTTGCCTTTATAGGGCGGCAGATTGAGCTCGCTCAGGATATCCCTTAAGGATTTGTTCAGGTCGGCAGTCGATATTCTCTTTTGCCTCTCTGCAATGATTTCATCGACAACCGGGAATAGGCTTGTTATGCGTTTTTTCTCCAGGGCCGATACGGTAATGACCGGCACATACTGCATAAAAAACATCTTTCTGATCAGCTCTTTCCCGTATTGCCTGACGGCATTTTCGGGATCTTCTACAAGGTCCCATTTGTTAAATAGAAAAATAGCGCCTTTACCGTATTCTTCCACAATCCCTGCTATTCTCTGGTCCTGTTCTACGATGCCTGCGCTTGCGTCGATTACAATCAACGCCACATCGCACCGCTCGATGCTCCTGACCGCCCTGACCATCGAAAACCTTTCAAGCGAGTATCCGAGACGGTCTTTTCTCTTCAGCCCTGCGGTATCTATCAGCAGATATTTCTTGCCGTAATAAACGCATATGCTGTCCACGGAATCCCTTGTCGTACCGGGTAGGGGGCTGACGATCATCCTCCTCTTGCTAAGGAGCGTGTTGACCAGAGTCGATTTACCGACATTCGGTCTTCCTACAACTGCGATCTTGGGATACTCAACCTTTTCTTCCGAATATGCAGGAAGCAGAGAAACCAGCTCATCCATAAAGTCGTCATATCCGTAACCGGTTGCCGCCGAGACGGGGATCAGGTTTTCCGTTCCGATGGGATAAAAATCATAGAGCCTGTCTTCGCGGGTGGGGCCATCGATTTTGTTGACGGCCCAAAGAACCTTTTGACCCGAGGTTCTGATGACCCTTGCCAGATCCATATCCGAAGGGGTAAGACCGTCTTTGCCGTCGAGCAGGTGGATAATAACATCCGCCTCCTCAATTGCAAAAAGCGCCTGCTCCTTTATCTGGGCGAAGATATCGTCGGCAGGTTCGGGATAAAAACCGCCGGTATCGACAATGACAAAAGAACTCCCATCCCATTCAACATCCATATAATTCCGGTCTCTCGTGACGCCCGGAATATCTTCGATAATAGCCGTTTGTGCGCGGGTCATCCTATTGAACAGAGAAGACTTCCCGACATTCGGCCTTCCAACTATGGCTACAATAGGTTTGTTCATATATTTAATTGTACACTAATGAGAAGTATAAATTATGATTATTTAGATAGTTAGCGATTGGTTCTATAGAATAAAGTGCGGAAATGACTAAATACTATTAAATTCCGGCAACCAAGACATTGATACAGTCTGGCCGGCGGTTGTAAAATCGTTTATCATCTTCATCCATAGTGCCGCAATATTTGTAAGCGTATCGTCAAATTCCTGATACTCCGGTTTGTTTTCCATGTAGTCAAACAACGCTCCGCAGAAGTACCAGTTGCAGCCTGAAGGACGGAATTGTCGTTCTATGGAACATCCTTTTTCGGTAAGAAAACGGCAGGGGTCATTGTCATTTTTCTCAAACTCGAGAGGGGGAGGTTTCAAACCGAGGGCATGGAGATAGACAAGGTCCTCAAAATTATAATAACCATGTTTGCTTATGCAGCAGACGTCTTTGCATTTAGGGCAGGTCATCCGGGTAGCTTGCTGGATAAAGACGCTGATTTTCTCGACACCGGTTTTGACCTTTAGCGCCGACGCTCTTACTCCTTGTAACTCTTTCCAGCAGTCAGAGAAAATCTTCCCCAAATAATCATTTGCAAGATTATATGAATCCTTCTCACGGCAGTTGATGTTTTTTATATCCATAGCGGATTTACCCGTCAGTTGCATAAATTCAGTCTTATTCTAACGATATTTTACCCGTCAGTTGTATAAAATGAAAGTCAGACATGATAAATCCCAAAAGCTTTCGGTTTTTATTTTTTATTGAAAGTATTTATTTAATACCCTATTATAAATATAACAACCCGTTGCGCAATCAATTGTATCGGGAAAACATAAATGGATGCTTTGATATTAGCCGGAGGAGAGAATAAGAGAATCCCTTTAATAAAGGGGTTTCTTGAAATACGGAACAGGAAGATTATTGAGACGAATATCGAACTTCTCAAGAGTATATTTTCACGGGTTATTTTAAGCGTCAACCATCCTGAACTATATTTTTATCTCGGCCTTCCCATGATCGGAGACGTAATCGACAGCAGGGGTCCGATGACGGGAATACTCTCGGTATTTATGAATACGGAATCGGCCGATATTTTTGTTACGGCATGTGATATGCCTTATATAAATGCTATACTAATAAAATATATGGTTGAAAAATATAACGGCAGATTCGACGCATTAATACCGCTCTATGACGGAAAACCTCAACCGCTTTTCGGCATCTATGCGAAAAGGATTTCGGAACTCATGGAGCAGCGCATAAGATCGGGGAAAAAGAGCCTGCTCGATTTCCTGAAAACAATCAATGTCCGTTATATAAACGAAGAAGAGGTGAGGAGCATAGACCCGGAAGGAAGGTCTTTTGTAAATATAAATACTTTTAAAGACTACCAAAGAGAGGGGGGTGCAATATGTTTGGGTTAGGAACTCAGGAACTGATTATCATCCTGGTGATAGTGGTTATTCTCTTCGGTGCCACAAGACTGCCTCAGATCGGAAGCGGCATAGGACAGGCGATCAAAAACTTCAAGAAGGGCGTAAAAGAGCAGGATGAGATCGACGTAACGCCAAAGAAAGACGACACAAAAGAATCGAAAAAAGAAGAAGGTGCATAGAGGGCCTGTTGCAGAGATCAGTCTTTCAGCAGTAGCGCATAATTTTCATGCAGTAAAGTCGATTATCCAAAACCGGCCCGTCATTGCCGTGGTCAAGGCGGACGCCTATGGCCATGGAGCGATCGAAGTATCAAAACGACTCCTGAAAGAGGGAGCATCATACCTTGCAGTTGCCTTTGTCGGCGAAGCCGTTGTCCTCAGAAATGCAGGCGTCGGAAGCCCGATAATAGTTTTATTCGATAAGGGGGACGTAAGGTATTTTTTTGATCTGCAGCTCATACCCGTAATTTACAATATCGACACCGCACATGCGTTATCGCAGGAGGCAATAAAAAGAAAAACAGCCGTTAAGGTGCATGTAAAGATTGATACCGGAATGGGCAGGCTCGGTTTGCACGGAAGACGCATTATGAGTGATTTAACAAAGATAACAGAGATGCCCGGTGTTGTAATCGAAGGACTATTAAGCCACTTTTCCGAAGCGGACCTAATGGACAGATCCTATGCGAATCAGCAGCTTGAGAAGTTTCACAGGATAAGAGAAAACCTTGAGAAGAAAATTAAAAGAAAGATATTGTCACACATGGCAAACAGCGCCGCCGTTATTTCTTATAAAGACGCCTGTTTAGATGCGTTCAGGCCCGGGATCATGCTTTACGGATACGACCCGATTGGAAATCCGGAATCTTCATTTGTTAATCTTATTCCCGTCATGTCGGTTAAAACAAAAATCCTTAGTCTAAGAAACTTACCGGCTGGCGCTCCTATAAGCTATGGCAGGACCTTTATTACGAAAAGAAAGAGTAAAATAGGGGTAATTCCTATAGGATATGCCGACGGATACAGCAGGCTCTTTTCCAACAATGCCGACGTGCTTGTAAGAGGAAAACGGGTACCCGTAGCCGGAAGGGTTTGCATGGATCTGACCATGATCGACGTGACGGATGTGAGGGGAGTCAGGGAAGACGACGAGGTTGTCATTATCGGGACACAGGGCAGGGAAACTATAAACGCCATGGAACTTGCCAAAAGGTCAAATACCATACCTTATGAGATACTCACATCCCTCGGAAGCAGGGCGCAAAGGGTTTATGTTTAAACTTATTGAAATAATGGGCAGGACCATAATCTCATTTTCCGAGGAAACAGGGAAAATTCTGGTCCTGCTTATGCAATCAATTAAACAGTTACTTTTGCCTCCCTATGAAATAAGAAGCACCTTCAAACAGATGCTCGAAATCGGCGTTAAATCCCTGCCCGTAGTCCTGATAACCGCTATTTTCACCGGCATGGTATTTTCACTGCAAACATTCACAGGGTTTAAACGGTTCGGCGCGGAAACCCTTGTAGGGACCGTTGTCGCGCTTTCCATGACCAGAGAGCTTGGCCCTGTTTTGACGGGGCTGATCGTTGCAGGCAGGGCAGGCGCCGCCATGGCTGCGGAATTGGGCACCATGAGGGTAACGGAACAGATAGACGCCCTTGAAACACTGGCAACCAATCCGGTTAAATATCTGATCGTACCGAGATTTATTGCAGGGACACTCATGCTCCCTGCCCTTGCAGCGGTAGCGGATATAACCGGTATAATAGGCGGATATTTTGTGACCGTAGGACTTTTTAAATCCAGCTCTATTGTGTACTGGAAAAGGACATGGGATTTTCTTGAGGCCGGTGACATTTTTAACGGCCTGTTAAAGGCGGGCTTTTTTGGAGCAACCATTTCGCTCATTAGTTGTTACAAAGGTTTTTACACGCGAGGCGGAGCGGAAGGGGTCGGCAAGGCAACGACAGGCGCAGTGGTTCTGTCTTCCATGACTATACTGATATCGGATTATTTCCTTTCGGCCTGGCTTTTCAAATGATAGAAATCGTCAATCTTCATAAATCCTTCGGTAAGAACCATGTGCTCAGGGGTATTGATCTTAAAATTGAGACCGGTGAGAGCATGGTTGTTATCGGCGGGAGCGGCTCGGGAAAGAGCGTCTTATTGAAACATATTATCGGGATATTAAGACCTGATGAAGGTCAGGTTTTTATAGACGGCATTGATATAAGCGGGTTGCATGAAAATGAACTCTATGAAGCAAGAAAGAAATTCGGTATGCTTTTTCAAATGGCGGCTCTTTTTGATTCGCTCACGGTTTGGGAGAATGTAGGTTTCTCGCTCCTTAGAAACAAAAAAATGAATGAAAAAGAAGCAAGGGCGCTTGCCGTAGAAAAGCTCGGAATGGTGGGTCTTGTAGGCGTTGAAGACCTGATGCCGTCGGAATTGTCCGGGGGTATGAAGAAAAGGGTCGGACTTGCAAGGGCAATCGCGCATCAACCGGAAATACTGCTTTATGACGAACCCACAACCGGCCTTGATCCGATAATGGCCGACGCTATAAACGAACTCATCATAGAGATGAAAAAGCATCTGTCAGTCACCAGTGTAGCGATAACACATGACATGCATAGCGCCTATAAAATCGCGGACAGAATCGCCATGCTTTACGAGGGAAAAATCATCGGGACTGGAACGCCTGAAGATATAAAGAATACGGACAATCCGATTGTCAGACAATTCGTGACCGGCAGCGCGTCAGGACCAATAACAATAGAAGGAGTGCATCATGAGAGGACTTTCAACAGAACTTAAGGTCGGATTTTTTGCGGTTTTTGTCATGCTCATCCTTACGTTTATGACTTTTAAAGTCGGCGGCCTTGACTGGTTAAAGAAAGAAGGATTTGTCGTATACGTATACTTCAGGGACATAGCCGGCCTTGATGAAAAAACAAAGGTCAAGATTGCCGGCGTTGACGCCGGGGTAATCGAAAAAATAGAGCTGAAAGAGGGAGTCGCAAAATTGACCGTGAGAATCCGGAAGGATGTGGCTCTCTACAGCGACGCGGTTGCATCTATTAAGGCTACGGGACTTTTGGGAGATAAATATCTTGAGATCAAAATAGGAGACCGGCAGCCGCAATTGAAAAACGGCGACGCCATCCGGAATGTTATCGAACTTATTGACATTGACGATATGCTGCGGAAATTATCAAAAGTCTCCGAAAATATCAGTACCCTCGCGGTTTCCATGAATGAAGCCTTTGGCACGGATGAATCAAAAAACGCCCTTAAAGAGACGGTCGTGAATCTGGGCGATATAACGGCAAACCTCAATAGTACAATCATTGCGAATGACAGAAAAATGCGCAACGTCCTGGACAACATTAAAAATCTTACCGCTTCCCTAAGTGAAGTCGTCAACAAAAACAAGGAGCCGCTGAATGCCACTATATTAAACATTCAGGATTTCTCGGGCAAACTTAAATCCGACGGGCCTGACCTTATTGCAAACCTTAATAAGGCGACCAGGGATTTAAAAGAAATAATCGAGGAAAACAAAGCCGCTGTAAAGAGCACGGTCAGTTCCTTTAACAATATTGCGCAACAGGTCGACAAAGGGGAGGGGACTCTCGGAAAATTAGTCAAGGACGACAAGCTGTACAATTCCATCAATAGGGCGGCAGAGGGGCTTGACAGGACTATCGGAGCAATCGACAGGTTCAAGACATTTATAACTTTTCAGACGGATTATCTTACGAAACCGAAAGATGTAAAGGGCTATTTCTATGTGACTCTGCAGCCTAAACCCGATAAATACTACATCCTCGGGGTGGTTGCAGATCCCTTGGGCCATGTTTCTACCAAAACGACCGAGACGACTACCTCGACCGGCACAACCAAAGTAAAAAAAGAGGTACTAAAAAAAGAGATAGAATTTACCGCACAGATTGCAAAGAGGTTCAGTGACACCGAATTGTTTAAGGATACGGCATTAAGGATAGGAGTTACGGAAAGCACTTTCGGCGCAGGCGCCGATTATTTCTTTAACAAAGATAAAGCCAGGGCCAGCGTTGATATATGGGATTTTTCAAACGACGAAGAAGGGGCCAAAAAACCCCATATAAAGGTGGGAGTTGATTACTATTTGTTTAGAAACGTATTCGTTACCGCAGGCGCCGACAATTTACTGAACAAAAAATGGCGCGGCGGCTATGCAGGCGTAGGGGTCAGGTTCGAGGACGAAGACTTTAAATACCTCTTCGGAAATCTGCCGAGGATAAAATAACGTCAAAAGACAACGCACCCATAGAAGAATACAGAAAGTTAAACGCTCAAAGTAACAACCGATAGAATTCCTGTTCGTCATTCCTTATGCGCACAGAAAGAGAGATTTCGTATCCTTTATTTATATTTTCTCCGAGTCTTTGAAAAAACTTCTCATTATCCCCATTGTTAGTACTGATAAGTTAATAAGTAAAGCCACATTTAAACACCCTCCCCTTTATCCCCTCCCCTCAAGGGAGGAGCAATTCTTAAGTCCCCTCTCCCTTGAGGGGAGAGGGCAAGGGTGAGGGTGTGTGGCTTTTCTTATGAACTCCTTAGTAAGTACGTCCCTAATCCCTCATAATGATAACGAGTAGATATGTCAAGACTGCCTTCAAGGGCTATTGACCGGATCAAAACTTCCTGCTATAGTTTTGTAACTGACTAATAACTGGTTCGACGGATAGAAAAAGATAAATGGCCAAACGCAAATTAAACCAATATAAATTAACTCTCACAGCAGCCCAAATCGCGGAGGGTATGAACGCCGCCGCAGCGAACGCAAAACGATTGTACGAAGATGCAAAGCTTCTTTTTGAGAGCAGTCGCTACCCGTCGGCTCTTTCCCTATCAAGCCTCTCAATCGAAGAATCCGGAAAGCTCAGCATTCTCCGATCTCTGGCTCTTGCGCGCAATCAACGGGAGGTGGAAGACACGTGGCGAGAGTACCGCACTCACACCAGAAAGAACATGTTGTGGCCATTTCTCGACCTAGTCTCTGGCGGTGCTCGCAAGCTTTCTGATTTTAGACCATTAGTCGTAGACGGTGCAGACCATCCTTCCCTTATGGACAACATCAAACAATTGGGCTTTTACACGGATTGCCTCGGTATTGCACACTGGTCAAAACCATCCGACGTGATTGACGCAACCCTCGCAGAATCCATCCTTCGAATCGCTGAATTCCTTCTTCCAAAACATAACGTGACCGAAAAGGAAATTGAACTATGGATCAAACATTTAAAGCCGGTCTGGAAGCAAGACATGGAAATTATGGAAGCGGCTCTTGTGTCTTGGCACCGCGCCATGCATGATGCTGGCCTTATGTCTGGCGATCCATCTGGCATGGAGAAATTTATCATAAAGGGATTAGATATTAAAAATGATACTTAAACGTCAAACAATTTCATCGATCCGACCGGGAATAACCCTGGTTTGGTTTTATACCGTACTTTGTGGCCCGGCGGCTCATGCCCGGCGTTCGGCAACTAATTTGAAGGAGTAAAATTATGCCCTATAGAAAAGCTATATTCGCGCGTGTTGGATATATGCACTACTATTCCGGCTCACAAAAGGGTGATGAAAAACCTCAACATGGAGGTGCCTATAATATAAAGGGAATTGGTCATGAAATATACAACTTCAAAACAATAAGAGGAAAATTATTTGGGTATTTCCAACCTTATGAACCACCAGAGGATTCAGATAATCCAGTAACTGTGAATTTAGAGAGAATTGATCCTGAAAACAAAGGGAATGACCTTATAAAAAATGTGTTGGTAATATTCGTTTCAAAGAAAAAGGAGTATGGTCAGGTTGTTGTTGGCTGGTATAAAAATGCAAGTGTTCACAGAGAATACCAACCTTCTAAAAAAAATATGCTGAGAGATAATTACCGTTATAACCTGCAAGCAGAAATAAAAAATACGGTACTTCTTCCAGAAAATTACCGGAAATTTAAAATCCCGACTGGTAAAGGAGCGTTTGGAAGAGCCAATGTTGTATATTTATCCGAAATTAATGGTCAAGAAAGGGATTTAAACAGTTCAAAATTTAATTGGATCAAAGATGCGATTAACTATGTAGATAATTATGATGGCCCGAACCTGTTAATTGATACCACAGGGGATGCTGAAAAGGAAATTGAGGATATAATTGAAAGTCATCTGACAAGCCAATCAGGCCAAGGATTCAAAATCACACCAGAGTTGAGGAAAAAAACTGAAGAATACTCCGTTTCAAAAGCGATCCAATATTTTAAAAAGCATAAATACACAGTTACAAATGTTGGTGGTGCTAAATCATATGATCTTGATTGTTTTAAAGATGGAGATACTCTTAGAGTTGAAGTTAAAGGAACGCAAACTACAGGTGATAGTATCATTCTAACGCCAAATGAAGTGAGGAATGCAAAAATACATAAAACAGCATTATATGTTTTACACTCAATAAAGGTAGATATGGTTCTAAAAACTTATAGGCTATCTGGAGGGGAAGAAAAAGTTATTAACCCTTGGAAAATTACTGAGCAAGGCAACCTGAAGCCTTTATCCTATATGTATTTTCTAAATAAAATTAAAGAGTAAATGCCGAACAAGGGCATTGAGATGCATTTTGAAAAGCGTCAGCTTTTCAAAATCACTCATACACGGCGTTGGGTGAACTATAATGAATAAAAATGAAATAGCAAATCGGAATGAGCGAATGCAATGGGCGTTATCGACTGCTTGGGAAACGTGCATAAGGCGTGTTGCATCGGGCCGAATACGAATCAATAAAGAATCTTCTCTTCAACTCCACTATGCATATATTTTGGCTCAGTTCGGAGAGCTATCTTGCACAGAAAAAGGCGAATCATTTGTGATGGAACTCGAAACACATCATGCCGGAAAGAATGCGGGAAAAAATACAGGGGTCAGCCCTTGACAGGCTGTTGAAAAAGTCTTTTTTCTGTCATTGCGAGCGAAGCGCGGCAATCTCGCCTTTAATAAAATCAATGGGTTAGAGATTGCTTCGTCCCAGAAACTGCTCCTCGCAATGACATGCGACGAGTTTTTCAACAGCCTGTTGACATTGGACAAGAATGACTACCTCTAACCAGTCGTTCCAGCGGGGAACCCGCTGAACTCATTGTTGGGCAATGAAATTTACGGCAATAAAACGCTCAAAGCGAAGGATCAATTAAATGGGTAACGATGCTCAGAGAATACGCGGCCTTATCATGCCAGCGGATTCAGTTATCCCCATTGGCAAACTCAAAAAACACTTACTTTTTTTTGACGAGGTTGTTCTTCCGGATCCATCAGATCGCTCATTGGTAGCAGATTCTGAAATTTCAGATACTTATCCTGATGGCACGAAGATTTACCAGGCGGCTAGAGCTCCCTTTACAAGAGAAGAAGATTACGAAGCAAAGTTTACTGAACTCATCGCCGGTACAGATCAATTGCAACGACGCGGCATACTTAAGATGCTACATCCAAATGACTGGCGCACTATTGATCCGTGGCTCCGTGTTCATTTATACGAGGCAGCTATTGCCGATGAACGGATTGTTAAGTCTGCCATTCCTGATATCTCCGAAAATAAGCCGCTAAAGATTCCCGACGGAATCATCAGCGGCCTTGATATCGTCAAGTCCGGTTGGAAGCGTATACCGCAAATCAGAACTGATAAACCATACAAAATCCAAGGAGTTGACGATTATTGGAATACTTTGGCGCATTTACGTATCGGTAGAGCTATCAAATATATCCGAGTAGCTCAAATTAAAAATGCGGCTCCGGCAGCCTTCGATGATTCGACAAGCGATATACTTCTTTCGCTTGGTCAGTTATCATTTCAAGAGCTGCCTCAGCCCGATATATTGGCTAGCCTCACTATATCTATGGATGTAATTGATGCCCAAGCACTCGAAAAAGCACTTGAGGGTTTGCCGTGGGAGGATATAATCCAAATTCGGCGCGAAATCTTACCACATGTTGCAAATTACAGGGCAGAGATTGTTAACAAATCACGACGAATATATAATGCACATGCAACTGACTTCAGCCGTTATCGTGAGATAGTAGAAGCAGATCGATCTTCCATAGATGATGCAAAAGAAAAGCTTCAGCAAGCTTGGCAGGGTCTGAAAATCGTGGGGTCCCTTAAATGCCTTTCTACGTCAGCTGTGACCGGTGCTGCAAGTCTATTAATCCCATCCGATTGGACTGGCCTTCTGGCAACTATTCTTACCGGCATAGCCATAGGTGGCGGAGCGGTGGCCAACGAGATTAAAACTGTGCTTCAGGCTCGCGAATCAGTTATGAAACAACCTCTTTTTGTGCTGAATAAACACCTAATGAGGATAAAATGAGCATATCGGAAGTACTGCCCAACAAGCAAATCGAGGCGACTGGTAATAGCCTCTGTGGTTTTTTCAAGGGCTGGTTGCCCCTGCGCCTCATTATTGTCGTTCTCCCTCGCTCCGATCGGGAGAACGCGGCAGTTGAACGGTGAACAGGGTGACTGCGCTCCGCAAGCGAGAACCAGGAGTTCGAGACAGATGGGCCTCCGGCCCACCGCTCAACTGCCGCGTTGAAGCTGTAGAAAAAGTCTTGCAAACCTCATAAAAACGCCATATGATTACATAGAGCAAAGCATTACACCGCTTAGTAAGGAGAAAGGAGACATATGGCGAGATATAAGGATTATGATTATTC
>Ga0265292_1001446_pt1 | contig 20900 bp, 17 predicted proteins | sample Munlanlewell296A_FD_189080 | JGI IMG/M metagenome (GOLD analysis project Ga0265292, IMG submission 189080) | Leachate microbial communities from a municipal landfill in Southern Ontario, Canada - Leachate well 296A | ecosystem: Engineered > Solid waste > Landfill > Unclassified | place: Canada... | reverse complement strand
GCTCTACTCTCGGATCCTTTAAATCATCGAAGAAAGGAAGTATCCCGTTCATATGCTTTTATCCCTATAAACGTATTTTCTTCAATTATCGCATCCCTTCCCTAAAATTTAGATGCGTTTGCCCTGCGGATATCTGCCTGAATACTGCTTTTGTAACTGGTAGGATTATTGTCGCAACCGCAAATGAGGTAACCGAATTACAGCATATTCGATAAATTGTGTTTACAATGGACCAGGATTTTTTTTCTTATCTGCAAAAGCTTGAACTATTATTATTTTTTTCGGGTTATCCGGTAATATACCTGCTGGTACATAGCATAGCCGGTAAACCCAGGGAAAAAGATACCATTCAAAGCCGGGTAGTATCGCTGTTACCTTATTCTTACGCTTTAATGGGCACCCTTTACCTCGGACTGCTGTGTAAGAATATATATCCCGATTATTCTATGGAACATATCCTGGAACGAATTCAAAATCCTTATGTAACCTTGCTGGGACTGGGTTCCCTGCTTTTCTGGATTCCTGCAATAAGCCATAAGCGGGTACTTAGTTTTTTACATGGACTGTTTTTTTTCTTCCTGTTAATCGGGGATTTTTTTATGCAGGAAACAGGTAGGGTTGCTGACAAGGCTGTGCTGAAAAATGATATGAAAATATATACCATAAGCCTTCTCTTACATCTTTTAGCGCTATTGTTGATCTTTGGGTTAAGTCAACTGTACAGGCGTTTTTTACGTTCCAGGGTATCCTGATTCACTTTCATCAACTTTTGTATTTTTTATCGCGATACCCGGTATTTTCTACCGTACCCTTTGACTCAAATAATAGTAATTTCATAGGATTATCTACAAACAAAACGTATCCTTGTTTGCGCCAGGAAAGGGGGATTCCTGTCCATAAAATAATACAGGGTTCCAGATAGTATGATAAAAATCATTATTTGTAATGATAAAAATCATACTACCCCTGAAAGACCCGATCTACTTTTACATCAGTGATTTTATAATCTATTCATTTAAATATTATTTATGAAACTTCTTAAAAACCACAGCCTGCTGATTATCCTGCTCCTTTTCAGTAGTTATGGCTACATTTCCAGTTGCACCCATGAGTCTTTAACACCCTTACCAGCCGCGGCTTCAAACGCCCCTGTTATCACCCGTGGTACCAATATTCACCTTCCCGGAAGTTTGACTAAAGGGAATGTTGATGAATGGAAACTTGATAAGGTCCATTCAAGTACAATGTGGTCTACCAATTATGTGGGAGCTTCGGGATTGCTAACCGGCAGGTTCAATCAATTTGGTATGCATGAGGTAACCGATGCGAAAGCGATCAATTATGTTACCGCCGGACAACCTTTATTGGATTCTTCCTGGGCATTTTATGAAAATGAACCTGGCAAAACCTATTTTAATGGCTATGTTCAGATGAATCAGTCAAATACCGGTGAACCCGGCAGAGACGCCGGATGTAATGTTGCCGGGTTGGGAACTGTAGCAATTGTAGCCGGTACCCAGAACCTTACGGAAACCAATCTTGCCAAGATCAAAACAACCGAAGTTAAATTTGATCCACTGAGCAATGATTATATCGTTACACTTAATCTTACCTGGAAAGGTAAATTGGCCGCGCCTATCACTAAATCAATCGTAGGTAAACTAAAATATATTTCAAAAACAAAAGTGCAGTTTGGCACCGCTGCGGCATATGAGGTATTTGGTCTGCAGTTAAAATTCCAGTTTAACTGCAGGGATTTTGGAATTGCCAGTACCAGTATCTCCGATAAAATTGATATTGAATGCAACATGAACTTCCATAATAAGTAATTAAAAACAGCATTACAATGAAACAACTAATTATATACGTCGGTTTCCTTATTATAATGGTTACCGGTTTAACAGGTTGCTACAGGGATGTTATCCTGCCCGATGCTGCTGTTGATCCGGATGGCCCACCTCAGGCGGTAAGTTTTAAAAATGAGATCGCCCCGATGGTGAATACTAAATGCGCATTGGCAGGCTGTCATGTTTCCGGGGCACACAAACCCTACATGAAGCTGGATGAATCCTATCTGCAAATTGTTAGCGGCGGATTTGTAAACACCATTGTGCCCAAGCAAAGTATTATGTATCAAAAAATGAATGCTGAGATGCGAGAATATATTCCTTCAGCTACTGACAGGCAGAAAATTTATGATTGGATAAGAAATGGCGCTTTGAATAATTAAGTTATTTAAATAATAATGAAATGAAACCAACAATTAATATATCTATCAGTGGGATCAGCAGGTTCCTTCTACTGTTAAGTTTCCTGTTTGTATGCCAGTCGGCAATTACCGCGCAGGACAGTACAGGGGTAGTTGCTGAAATAGTTACCCCTCCAAAACCTAAACCGGTAAAAAATACTTTTTCCAGCGTATGGATTATCGATAACCAGTCAGTAATGGTTTCCCAGAAAGGAACCTTCGAAATGGATATCATGCACAGGTTTGGAACAGTTGATAAAGGTTATGATGATTTCTGGGGTTTCTTTGCACCTTCCAATATCAGGCTTGGTGTTAGTTATGCCCCCATTAGCCGTTTGAATGTGGGTATTGGCATTACCAAGAGTAATATGTTATGGGACGCGAGCGCCAAATATTCAATTATAACACAAACCCCGGGAAAATATCCGGTAAGTGTTACTTATTACGGCAATATCTCTTTTGATACCCGAAAGGACCCGGATAACAGCTTATTCAAATTTCAGTCCCAAAGAATATTATCTTTTAACCAACTCATTATTGCCAGGAAGATAAATGATAAACTGTCTTTACAGGTTGCAGCCAGCATTTCCCATCAGAATTCTGTAAATGGATATTATACTAAAAACGACAGCACAGGGCAGGAAGTATTTAAAGAAATGAATTTTGATCACCTGGCCATCGCCCTTTCCGGCAGGTATAAATTAACCAATGTAACTTCACTGATTTTTAACTATGATCAGCCCCTTACAAAACATAATACCAATAACCCTAATCCCAATGTGTCTTTAGGACTTGAGTTCAATACGAGTAACCACGCGTTCCAGCTATTTCTGGGTAATTATTCATTGTTGAGCCCACAGCGGAATAACCTGTATAACACAAACAGTCCTTTTAACTATACAGCATCAGACGGCAAACGAGTACCCGGTGGTAAATTTGTGATTGGATTTAATATTACCAGGTTGTGGAATTGGTAACATGAAAGGATATTTAGGGAACTGGATTTTACTTACTAACAAAGCTGCCTTTTTAGGGGGCTTTGTTATTTTAGTAACCTGTACCAGATTTGTTTTAAATTGTACCGGTGATAAGGATCCCTGTGTATGATGGTTATTTTTTCATTGGTTCTGTAGGTAAAAATTCAAATAACCGGTAAAATGAAATTTCGAAAATGGCTCATAGTATTGATTTTACTGATAATGCAAGCCTGTTCAGATGCTGTACGGCAGCAACCTGTTCAAAGCGCTAATCAATCAAATTCAACTACTGCCGGCACCAAGCCGCCAGGTAATTATAAGGATACCTTACTCATCAACGCGCCATCCGCTGTATTTTACCATCCGGATTCTTTGCAGGATTTACAAATCAGGGCAATAACGGATCCGGGCGTTTATAAAAGTTTCGAGCATGAAAATTTTTACCAGATGCGGTATTCCCGGATTGTGTTAAAGAAATACTACCCGGCTATAAAAATTATGGAAGCCCGGCATGTGCGGTACCTGCATTTTAAAAAATTGAATGGAAACAGTGAGTACCTTGATCTGGATACCAAAAATGATCCCTCAGGACTGATTGTTTTTGATGGGCAGACCTCTTCACGATTGTTGGATATGACCAATATTGAAACTGAACTCGGATTTTATTTCAAAAAATAAAAAACAGACGCTCAAGGCCGATGGAGCGGAGATTACGCAGGGAAAATGAATGGATTATTTTATATATTTCCCGGTGAAGGTAAATTTTTGAAACTCTTTTTTCTCAATCACAAAAATAAACCAGGAAAAAAAGGTAAGCAGTAATGTGGCAAAACTTATACTAAACCATTGGGCCATAAAAAAGTAAATAGCGGTTTTGTGTACTAAGAAAAGTAAAACAACCATTACCATATAGGCAACCAGTTTTTTGGTGGCATAGGGGATCCGGAACTCTTTTTGTCCCCATACATAACTCACCACCATCATTGTTCCATAGCAGGCAAAAGTTGCCCAGGCACAGGCCATATAACTGAAATATGGAATAAACAGCCAGTTAATCAACAAGGTAATTGCCGCGCCAATTAAGGTGATATAAGCGCCCGCGATTGTTTTATTTCCCAATTTATACCAGATACTTAAATTGTAATAGATACCCAGGAACATATTCGCCAACAGCAATATGGGAACCACTTTTAACCCCACCCACATTTTTGGATTGCGAATAAAAAGCTTCCATACATCCAGGTACATGGCTACCATTAAAAACATGAAGCAGAGTGTGATCACGAAGAACTTCATAACCCTGGCATAAATTTTTGGCGCGTTTTCCTGTTGTGCCTGTTTAAAAAAGAAAGGCTCGGCGCCCATACGAAAAGCCTGAACTGCCAGCGTAACCAGGATGGATAATTTATAGCAGGCGGCATAAATACCTACTTCTGCCTTGGCCGCGTCTACGCTGCTCACGGGCGCCCACCAGCCCAGCATAATACGGTCAAAAGTTTCATTAATCATACCGGCAAAACCCGCAATGATTAATGGAATGCCATACTTCATCATTTCTTTCCACAAAGCGCCATCCAGTTTCCATTCAAATCCCAGCATTTCTTTGCTCAGCAATAGCAGGGTAATGGCATTCTGAATCACATTAGCCAATAGTACATAACCAACTACCCAACCGGGATCATAATAACGGCCTATCCAATGCGAAGGATCCTGTGCCAGTAAACGCGGACAAATACTGAGAAAAAAATAAATGCTGATAATATTAATCAGTATGCCCCCCACTTTTATGAGCGCAAACTTCACCGGCCTCCCATCCTGCCTCAGTTTGGCAAAGGGGATGATGCACAATGCATCGAGGGCAATCAATGCGGCAGACAGTGACAGGTATTCCGGGTGTGCCGTTACCTGCAATAATTCGCTCAAAGGGCGTTGCAGCATAATTAATAAAACAGTCAATACTACCGTCGAAAAAATTAATGATAAGCTGGTTGTATTATATACCTTTTTCTTATCCCCCTGGTTGGCAAACCTGAAAAAAGTGGTTTCCATTCCATAGGTAAATACCACATTCATAAATGGAATAAATGCATACACAATCGACATCTCGCCATACTGCGATTCTGTGAATTTGAAAGTAAGATAGGGGGTAAGTAAATAATTAATAAACCTCGCCGCAATAGAACTTACGCCATACCATATTGTTTGTCCTGCTAATTTTTTTATTCCGCTCAAGGGGATTTTAGTTTATTGGTTTAAAGGTAACAGGCAACTAACATCTGTCCTCTGTCAAAAATCATTCCTATTAATTTTTTTACGATTTTCTTTCGTAAAAGTATTTCGTTTCTTGGTCTCTATTCTTTTTTCCTTTGATGCTTTGGTAGGTTTGGTGGCCCGCCTTGGTTTTTGTTTTACCAATGCGTTTCCTACCAGTTGATTCATTTTGGTAATTACCTGCCGCTTATTGCCCAGTTGCGATCTTTCTGATTGCGATTTAACCAGCAGGTAGCCTTCATCGGTAATCTTATTCTGTAATTTTTGGGCGATCAGCATTTTTTGTTCTTCAGAAACAAGGGCCGAGGATGCAACCTGCCAACGGCCTTCCACCATGGTTTCTACCTTGTTCACATTTTGCCCTCCTTTACCGCCACTACGGGCCGTTTGGAACAGGATTTCCTGTGTAATGTTTATCTTCATCATGCTAAAGTTCGTAAAAACGGGGACTAACACGAATTTTTAACGAATTACACGAAAAGTATGGCAGAAATAATACTGAAGGAAGAGTCTTACCGGCTTATTGGTATTTGTATGGAAGTGCATAGGCAGCTTGGCATGGGATTTAAAGAAATCGTATATAAAGATGCACTAGAAATTGAGTTGATGGAGGCCGGTATTTCATTTCAAAGGGAAAAATTATATAAAATTGGGTATAAAGATAGGATACTTCGTCATAAATATTGTGCCGATTTTATAGTCTATGACTCCATAATATTAGAAGTGAAATCAACTCCCGTTATTGTCAACAGCTTTATTGCCCAAACAATAAACTATCTTAAAGCATCTGGTCTGAAACTTGGTATTATAGCCAATTTTGGAGAACGATCCTTCAGCTCAAAGCGGGTAGTTTTTTAAAAATAATTCGTTTAATTCGTCTAAAATTCGTGTAATTCGTGTTATGACAATTGAGGAAGCACAGCAACAGGTAGACAACTGGATACAAACAACAGGGGTTCGTTATTTTAATGAACTCACCAACCTCGGTATCCTGATGGAAGAAGTAGGTGAATTAAGCAGGATCATGGTTCGTACCTATGGCGAGCAATCCTTCAAAGATTCTGACAAAGGCAAAGAAATGGCCGATGAAATGGCCGATGTATTGTGGGTGCTGATTTGCCTGGCTAACCAGACCGGGGTGGATTTGACTACCGCCCTGCAAAATAATTTCTTAAAAAAGAACAGCAGAGACGCGGAACGGCACAAAAACAATGAAAAAATAGTATAAGCCTGAAAAACAGGTTTCCCTTCCCCTTTTTGAATATAGTTTCAAAAGCATTGGCGGTGTTTCGCAGACCGAATCTAAAAGCATATTTTTGCCCCCGTTATGAGTACACTGCAAGACAATCAGTTTCAGGCAATTATTTCGCACGCCAAAGAATATGGCTTTGTGTTTCCAAGTAGTGAGATATATGACGGTTTGAGCGCCGTATATGATTATGGCCCGTATGGCAGCGAATTAAAAAAGAATATCCGCGACTATTGGTGGAAAAGTATGACGCAGTTACACGAGAATATCGTAGGTATCGACGCGGCCATCTTTATGCATCCCACCACCTGGAAAGCCAGTGGTCACGTAGATAATTTCAGTGACCCGATGATTGATAACCGCGACAGTAAAAAAAGATACCGGGTTGATCATTTGCTGGAAGCAAGGGCTGATAGTTTAAGAGAAAAAGGGGAAGAAGGCGTTAAAGCGGCAGATGCTTTATTGGCCCAAATGGATCGTTTACTGGCAGCAGAAGACTTTACTGCTCTGAAGCAACTGATCATCAATGAAAAAATTGTTTGTAGTGTGAGTGGTTCAGCTAACTGGACGGATATTCGCCAGTTTAACCTTATGTTCTCAACCCAACTGGGGTCTGTGGCCGATGATTCGGATACCATTTACCTGCGCCCCGAAACGGCCCAGGGTATTTTTGTGAATTTTTTGAATGTGCAGAAAACCGCCCGTATGAAAATTCCTTTTGGTATCGCACAAACCGGTAAAGCTTTTCGCAATGAGATCGTTGCCCGTCAATTCATTTTTCGTATGCGCGAATTTGAACAGATGGAAATGCAGTTCTTTGTTCGACCGGGTACGGAAGGTAAATGGTACCAATACTGGAAAGAGGCCCGCCTGCAATGGCACCTGGGCCTGGGCATCGCCCGGGAAAAATACCGTTTTCACGATCACGTGAAACTGGCACACTATGCCAAAGAAGCCTGCGATATTGAATATGAATTTCCTTTTGGTTTTAAAGAAGTGGAAGGTATTCACTCCAGGAGTGATTTTGATCTTACCCAACACCAGTTATTCAGTAAAAAGAAATTACAGTATTTCGATACGGAGATCAATCAAAACTATGTACCCTATGTAGTGGAAACCTCTATTGGGTTAGACAGGATGTTTTTACTGATCCTGGCGAATGCCTATGAAGAAGAAAAAATAGTGAAAGAAGACGGGTCATCAGACAGCCGCGTGGTATTACATATTCCCACTAAACTGGCGCCGGTTAAACTGGCCATTCTTCCCTTAACAAAAAAAGATGGTTTGCCTGAAATAGCCCGCGACCTCATGAACGAATGCAAGCCCTATTTTAAATGCTTCTATGAAGAGAAAGATGCCATCGGTAAACGGTACAGACGACAGGATGCCATCGGTACGCCATTCTGTGTTACCATTGATCATCAAACCAAAGAGGACCAAACTGTCACCATCCGCTACCGCGATACCATGGCGCAGGAACGGGTGTTAATGAGTAAGGTGAAGGACCTGGTGCTGGAGCAGGTGGTTTAATTAATAATTAAAAATTGGGCATTTCACGATTCACGATCATCATCCGTACAATTCCAAATGAATCGCTTTCTTATCATATCCCATGGCTACTATGCGTTGTTTGGCTTCGTCAACCATACTTTTCCATCCGCATAAAAAGAATTTCGCGGGTATTTTTCTCTGTTCGGTCAAGGCTTCATACACCGGGTGTACATACCCTTTGTTTGCACCATCCGGCACTTCTGCTTCTCTTGAATAGCAGGGGTGAAAGAAGAAACCGGGTTCCAGTTTTTCCAGTTCTTTTAATTCGTCTACATACAATCCGTCTTCCAGTTTACGGCAACCGAAAATCAGGTGCAGGGCTTTGTGCGGAACTTTATGCGTATGAATAAAATGAACCATCGAATGGAAAGGGGCGATGCCGGTACCGGTACAAATAAAATACAGGTCTTCTTCGATAGGTTTGGGTAAAATAAATTTACCCTGCGGTCCGCGAAGAATAATTTCTGTGCCAACACTTACTTTATTAAACAGGTAGGTGGTACCCAATCCGCCTTCCAGTAAAACAATTACCAGTTCAAAAATATTGGAGCCATCTGGCGCCGAAGCGATGGAATAGCTGCGCCATCTTTTATTTTTCTGTTCATGTATCGGAAGATCCAGTGTTACAAACTGGCCAGGTGTAAAATCAAAGGACTCGATTTCCGGAACCTGTATCCAGAAACGCCTGGTGGAAGAAGTAGCATTTTCTATTTTAATTACTTTACCGGTGCGCCAGGGTTCTAACATAAGAGAATTTTATACAAGGTACTGAAATAAGAAATAGGGGGAAAGGTCATCGCTGAATAACCAGTTTTTGCAGATAAGTTTTTTTGTTGTGCGTGATTTTTAAAATATACAATTCAGCGCTCAGTCCTGCTACACTTAACTGTTTGGAAAACCTGCCATTGAAATTAGGATAACTGCTGTTATATACCCGTTGCCCCGAAGCGCTTAGTATTTCTATCGACAGATCGGCCCTGGAGCTTACTTCAAATGAGAGATTAAATACCCCTTTATTCGGGTTAGGCGAAACGGATAACTTAATCTCCCTAACCAACACATCATTGATAGCGGTAACCGTGAAGTTAAGCTGGTTGGAATTTAGCTGGCAGCCAAATACATCAGTCACCACTACTTTATAAGTGCCTCCCTGTTTGGTAGGTTTATAGCTTTTACCGGTGGCATTCGCGATAATCGTATCATTAACGTACCAGGTATTGCCTGTTGCAATATTGCTTACCAGCGAATCGCCCTGTTGGGTAATTACCGGTACAGGACTGGCAGTAGCCACAACAGAAACCTTGTCGCTAACACAGGCGCCGGTAGTCACTTTCATATCATAGAAGAAATAGTAATACTGCGATTCCTGCGCGGTACCTGTATGCGCGCTATTGCCGGTAATAGAAAAAATATTGGATACGCCCGTAGGGTAAGTGGTGGTACCGGTGATGCCGTTATTCCTGAAAATGGTGGCGCTATCTGATCTGCCCTGGCTTCTTAAGCATTCCAGTATTAAAACATGATCCCCCGTTGTACTAACCGGGATATTTAGGTAATAGATGGCACCCAGGTCACCCACGGGGTTGCCACTCTGCGCTCCCGGTTTAGGAATGGGATTCGTAGCATACACATCCAGAACAGTTGTAACCAGTGGGGTATAAGAATAACCACCATTGGTGAGGTCCTCACTTACAATATTTCCTAAAGTAATTTTTACCTGCCCGGGATAGCCAATGTATAAACGAACAGTTTCGATTACTACCGGAACCGAATTATTGAATTTTACATAGTTGCCTCCAAAAATATTATAACCACCCGAAGTATAGGCCATTTTTGTTGCGGGTCCAACACTGGTTTGGGCCTCTTTGGCTACATAATAGGTTTTATCACTAGGAGGATTGAGGGTAGTTACAGTAGGGCCCACCGCGAAAGGGGAAGTACTGCTTACAGATGAATACCAGAAATAATTAGATAGATCAGGATTATTTACTTTCAGGGTAACATTCAGCGCCCCGCAAATATTTCCTATGGCAGATACGGCTGCCGGTTTCGCGGCTGAGTTGAAAGTGGTTATTAAAGTATTATTGGCCGGGAACTGGTCATTGGAAAGATTCGTAGCGGCAGTAATCGTGTAGAGTGTATTGCCCGTAGTGGCAAATGGTGTTTGAAAAGTATAGTTGAGCGATGAAAGCGCGGCAATCGGACCCGGATAGGTAAACGAAAGACTCGCAACAGTAGTAGATCCTGTAACAACAGTAGCCGTTAACGGAATATTCGATTGATCAATGGAACCGTTATTTTTTATTTTAACGGTAAGGTATTGAGCGCCGTTACCACAATCAATGGAAGTGGGCGCCACAATTTCGCTGATAGAAACATCGTTAGAAGGGTTCACCACGCGTATCCGGTAATCCTGTGTTTCGCCTTTGCCATAATTTCCGCAGGCACTAATATCCGCGGCATTGGTTGTTTCCTGTACAATTATGCGCATCAGGCAAATATTGCCTACTGCGAGACTGGAGGATGCTGATATGCTTCCCGTATATATCTGCGCGGCAGAAGTAAGGGTACCGCTAACCGCTACCATTTCACCTGAATCAAACACACCATTATTATTATAATCGATAAATACTTTTACAATTCTACTATTGGTAGTTGCATCGGCGGTACTCACTTTAACAGCGATAGGAATGGTTTCTGATGCTTCAATATCAGCTACATAATTCCTGTTATCGGTATAAGTTTTTGAACCGGCGGTATTACCCGCGTGAATGCCTTTAAAGCTCACACTATCTATCCTGGCGCCACCACCACCGGAGGCAGATGCACAATACGCTGTTCCACCCACACCACTTATTAATAAAGAGTATGCTTGCGAACCCCTTGCCAGTGTGCCTTTATGGGATATCGTAATGGTATAGGTTTCCCCGGGTACGGTACTGTCTAAATCAACTCTCTCCACATTATCAGTACTATTGTCTCTGCGAATCGCGGCAGCGGAAGGGCTGATCACGTCTAATGTCCATGGATAATAAGTTTTCAGTGTAGTGCCACTTCCTTTTGTTATGCGAATGTCGAGATCATTCACCAGGTTTTTGGTACGGTTGTTCAGTACGTTTACTTTATCAACGTTGCCCTTCACATCTGTCCAGCAAATAGTAGCGCTTAAGGCCCCCTTACCGGATGCGATTACAGTAGTAGTAAAGGTTCCGCCCTGTGCCAGCGTATTTTCATATAACAGGTGCGCACTGGTGGACGGATTATTGTTTGGAACGGCTGCTGTTAATACTTCGGCGGCTTTTTGCACATTCAGCAGGCCCCATCCAAACTCATAATCGGGCCCTGGTGCATTACCCGCTTCATTGGCTGTATGTATGGCAAGTCCTTTTAAAGTGGCGGAACGTAAAAAAGCAGTAGCGGAGTTCTTTAGTTTTGAATAATATTCCTGCAATAATAACAGTGAGCCGGTAGCATTGGGCGCTGCCATAGAAGTACCGCTAAAAGTGGCATAACTGGTGGCAGTGGATGCAATCGGTGATAATAAATTAATACCATCAGCCACAATATCCGGTTTAATACGCCCGTCATCTGTAGGCCCCCAACTGCTGAATTTAGACATTACAACATCCTCTTTTCTGCTATAGCCGGAGGGGATACCCGATACAGCGCCCACCGTTAAAATATTTTTAGCTCCGGCATCCCATGATATAATATCATAACTGTCATTACTGCTGATTCCGGAAGGACGGGTACCGGCATCAATCATCGTACCACCCGCGTTATAGCGCCAATAATTGTCTCCGATAGCGGGGCCGTTTTCATTACGGTTATTACCGGCCGATTTTACAATCAGGTAAAAAGGGGCATTATAGGCAATCGAATCAAGCGCCTGTGAATCACTGTTATAATAGCCAAATTTGTAGTCCTCATTGTCGGTAGAATTTCCATTAAACTCCCAGCGGTTTTTTGAACTGTTGTAATTCCATCCCGAAACAATAGAATAGGAGTGATTGGATAAAATGAGATTGGATGCTTCTGAAGCGATCTCTGTTATATCACTGGTAAAGTCATAGGCTATTATACCCTGGATACCATAGGCCATCCCTTTCGCGCTCGGGTTTACCCCGGAAGCAATCATGGTACCGCTTACATGGGTTGCATGGTCACTGGTAGAAGCCGGGTTATCTTTTTGAATAACACGCCCGGTTAGTTCAACATGAGAACCCAATACAGAACCCCCATCCCAGATAGCCAGCTTATTTTTCATATTGGCAGAACTGCCCGTAAGGTTTAGTCCGGTTGCTCCCGATGGCCATAACTGATTGGCCCGGGTGGTAGCCGCGGCAACGGTGTTATTGTTAGTTATATAATATTTGGGTAACCCAAAATCATCCACTCCCACCAGTACACCGGTTCTTCCTTCGGGGCCTTTAATGCTAAGGGGCCAGCCCTTTGTTTTGGCCAGCGATAAAGCCCTGGCATAATTGGCCTCACCTGAAATACGGTACCCGATAGCCGCCTGGTTTAATATACGGGTATTGGTAAATTCCTGCGCGGTAACCATACCGGCAAATCCGCAAATCCATAGAAAGGGAAGAACTATCTTTTTTATCATAACCGTTTAAATTTACTTGCCGCCCATCTCATAAAAAAATCAGGTGGATTATTCACTAAATTAGATACTTTCATCATTCAAAGTGATGTATGAAACAGATTCTTTTTATTCTTTGTTCGCTAAGTGGTATCATTCCTGCCTGTTCACCGGCCAAAAAGATGCATTCTTTGTCCATATCGCAGGGTTTAACAGGTCAAATTACTGAATTAACGGGTAATCAAATGCCCATGAAGGGAGCGGCGCCATCTGAGCCGGTAGGAATTTTAACAACAGTTTTTATATATGAACCCACCCATATCAGCCAGGTAAGCCGGATGGGCAGTTCGCCGGCCTATACTGCAATCAGTACCAAACTGGTTGATTCTGTTCAAACAGATAGTACCGGGGCATATGCTATTGCCTTAGCGCCGGGGTCCTATTCGGTATTTATTAAGCAGGGAAAGTGGTTCTATGCGAACCTGTTCGACAGCAGCAATCATATCGCCCTTTTTACTGTAGAAGAAGGGAAGCTTACGAAAGCCAACCTGTTGGTAAGTTCCAGGGCAAGCTATTAGCCTGTCGAATAACGAACATCGAATTCCGAAGAGTTGCTCATTGTATTATTCGATAGCGGTATTTGATATTCAATCGGGGCTTTTCCTGCCTGCTAACTATATTTGCAATCCATATAGGAACCCGATATCGATTTTGTGGCTATGAATCTGAATGTGTTGTTGGAGCAGTACCAAAATTCACCCCGGCTTTTTCTGCTCGCGGACAGGCTTTCTTTTGCCGAAACGCAACGAATCTTTCTTAAAAATCTACTGGGTAGCAGTTCAGCGTTTGTAGTAAGCTCGGTGTTTATGCATCCCAATTGCCGGCAGTTAAACCATTTGGTGGTGCTGAATGATGCCGAAGAAGCGGCCTATTTTCATAATACGCTGGAAAACCTGACCCATGCCCCCGACCTGTTTTATTTTCCATCCTCTTTTAAGAACCGGAAAAATTTCAGGTTGCTCAACAGCTCTCATGTGATGTTGCGTACAGAGGCGCTTACCAAATTATCTGCAGGGGGTAACCGTAAAATTATTGTAACCTATCCCGAAGCGCTTTTCGAGAAAGTAGTCTTACCCCAAACACTCAAAACTAATATCATCAGTATCAAAACAAACGATACCATCAACCTTAACAGTTTGATGGAATTATTTGTGATGTATGGATTTGACCGTACCGATTTTGTGTATGAACCCGGGCAGTTCGCCCTGCGCGGTGGTATACTGGATATTTATTCTTTTGGGAACGAGAAACCCTATCGCGTGGAACTTTTTGGTAATGAGGTAGACAGCATACGGATATTTGATCCGGAAACACAGTTGAGTGAAAGAAAATTATTACAGGTAAATATCATCCCCAATATTGAAACACAATTTGATAGCGATGAGAAAATATCATTGCTTGAATTTGTGGCTGAGAATACGATTGTGTGGCTGAAAGACTGGGATGTAATCAAAGAAAAGATCAGTCACCAGGAAGCGGACCTGCAGGGCTTTATCAGTCTGCTCGACACCGGGTTTCGTATGCATAACAGCGATGAGGAAGATGGCGCCAAAATCGTTAAAGAAATTAGCTGGAACGATTTTGTGAAAGCGGAGATAGTAGAACAACAACTGCAAAACAGGCATATTGTTGAATTTGGGTACAGGGCCCACCTGGCCAACTTTACAATTGAATTCAATACCAAAACACAACCTTCTTTCAACCGCCGTTTTGATTTACTCATTGCCAACCTGAAAGCGCATGAGGCAGCCGGGTATGGCATCTATATTTTTGCTGAACAGGTAAAACAACTCGAAAGACTGAACAGTATTTTCGCCGATCTGCAAACAGAGATACAGTTTGTGCCCGTGGCTACCGGCATACATGAAGGGTTTATAGATGAGGACCTGAAAGTAGTGTGTTATACGGATCACCAGGTATTTCAGCGATACCATAAATACAAGGTTAAGCAGGCATACAATAAGAACAAGGCCCTTACCTTAAAAACCCTGCGCGACCTGCAGCCGGGCGATTATGTTACCCATATTGATCATGGTGTTGGTACGTATAGTGGTTTGCAAAAAATGGAAGCCAATGGAAGGGTGCAGGAGGTGGTGCGGATTATTTATAAAGACACTGATATCCTGTATGTAAATATAAATTCACTGCATAAGATTTCCAAGTATACCGGTAAAGAAGGAACCGTTCCAAAGATAAATAAACTGGGTTCTGATGTTTGGAATAAACTAAAGGAAAAAACAAAAGCCAAAGTTAAGGAGATCGCTTTTGATCTGATTAAATTATACGCGCAAAGAAAATCGCAACAGGGGTTCGCGCATGCGCCGGATAATTATATGCAAACAGAGCTGGAAGCTTCCTTTATTTATGAAGATACACCCGACCAGAGCAAGGCTACTGCCGATGTGAAGAAAGATATGGAAAGTGAGAGCCCCATGGACAGGCTGGTTTGCGGTGATGTGGGTTTTGGTAAAACCGAAGTAGCCATCCGTGCCGCGTTCAAAACCTGCTTAGACGGTAAACAGGCTGCTGTATTGGTTCCTACTACGATACTCGCTTTTCAGCATTACAAAACCTTCCAGGAAAGATTAAAAGATTTTCCGGTGACGGTTGATTTTATCAATCGCTTTAAATCATCCAAAGAAAAAAAAGAAACCCTGCAAAAACTGGAAGAAGGAAAAATAGATATCATCATCGGCACGCATGGTATCCTTGGCAAAGAGGTGAAATTTAAAAACCTGGGTTTAATGGTGATTGATGAGGAGCAGAAATTTGGGGTAGGGCATAAAGAAAAATTAAAGACTTTAAAAACGAGTGTTGATTGCTTAACACTTACCGCAACGCCCATTCCGCGAACCCTGCAATTTAGTTTGATGGGCGCCAGGGATCTCAGTATCATCAATACGCCACCCCCTAACCGGCAGCCGATACAAACAGAAGTGCGGGTGTTTAATGATGATTTTATCCGTGAGGCTATTTACTATGAAACGGAACGCGGGGGCCAGGTTTTCTTTATCCATAACCGCGTTCAGGGCCTCGCGGAAATGAGCGCGATGATACAGGGCCTTTGCCCCGACCTCAGCATTGGTTTTGCCCATGGCCAGTTAGAAGGGCATGAACTGGAAGAAAGGATACTTGATTTTATTGATAAAAAATATGATGTACTGGTTTGTACCAATATTGTAGAGAGTGGGGTGGATATTCCGAATGTAAATACCATTATCGTAAACAATGCCCATCATTTTGGCCTGAGCGATCTGCACCAGTTAAGAGGCAGGGTGGGCCGTAGTAATAAGAAAGCATTCTGTTATTTACTGGCGCCGCCCATGGGTTCCCTGCCTGCCGATTCGAGAAAACGGTTACAAACCCTGGAGCAGTTTAGTGACCTGGGAAGTGGTTTCCAGATAGCCATGCGCGACCTGGATATCAGGGGCGCCGGTAATTTGCTGGGTGGCGAGCAAACCGGTTTCATGGCAGAGATTGGATTTGAAATGTACCAGAAAATTCTGGAAGAAGCCGTGCGTGAACTGAAACGGAATTCATTCCAGGACCTGTTTAAAGAAGAGATCAGTAAGCAGGATGATTTTGTAAGTGATTGTACCATTGATACTGATCTGGAAATTCTGTTGCCTGATAGTTATGTTGAAAGTATTACTGAGCGCTTGTCTTTATACACCCGTCTCGATAATTGTGAAAAAGAAGAAGAGTTGCAGGCATTTCATACCGAGATGGTAGACAGGTTTGGACGGGTGCCTGCACAGGTTGAGGATCTTTTTACCACCGTACGATGCCGTTGGATGGGCGTAGATATTGGCTTTGAGAAGATGACGTTGAAAGAGGGTACACTCAGGTGTTATTTCATCAATCGTCCTGATTCGCCTTATTTTGAATCGGACCTGTTTAAAAGGGTATTGAACTTTTTACAGAAGGGAACCAATAAGGCAAGACTCAAACAAACCGGCCGCATGTTCCTGCTCATTGCAGATAATGTAAAAAATATGGAAGCCATGCGGCAGTTTTTAACCCTCATGCATAAAGAGGTTACGGCCCCTTCCGCGTAATCCCTGTCATAAAAAAATCCGACCCCAATGAGGCCGGATCTAATTTCTTTTTCCCTGTATGATCCCGCCTTAGAAACCTTTTTTGGCAACGCCGTCTGCAATCGCCTGCAAAGCTTTTGCTTCGCTTAGGATAGCCGCCATTTTATTGCCTTTACCATCGTGGCCACCGGCCATGTAGCCACCTTTCGCTGTTTTTGTAATCACCGCATCCTGCAGGGGAACATTTTTTTCCTTTGTTTTCAGGCAATATGCTTTGATCATTTTTGATGTGTCCATGTTTTTAGAATTTAAAAGTTAGTAGATAAACAATGGGTTATATGGCACAAGCTACCAATTTTTTTCAGGAAACTGAAATTTCCGGGCCGGTCTATGCTTAATTATACGTCTATCCTGGCATACTTAGCATGACTTTCAATGAATTCGCGGCGCGGGGCCACATCATCACCCATCAGCATGCTGAAGATACGATCGGCTTCAAAAGCGCTCTCAATGGTTACCTGTTTCAGGGTTCTGCGGGCCGGATCCATGGTGGTTTCCCATAACTGATCGGCATTCATCTCACCCAAACCCTTGTATCGCTGGGTGGTAACACTATCGTCTTTACCGCCGCCCAGCTTGGCTATCCAGGCTTTTCTTTGTTCCTCAGAATAGGCATATTCCTGTTCTTTTCCTTTCTTAACCAGGTATAAAGGGGGTTGTGCTATATACACATAGCCCTGTTCAACCAGTTCTTTCATGTACCGGAAAATGAAAGTAAGAATCAGGGTGGCAATATGCGAACCATCCACATCGGCATCGGTCATGATGATGAGTTTATGGTACCGAAGTTTAACCACATTCAATGCTTTTGGATCTTCGGGTGTACCTACGGTAACCCCCAGCGCCGTGTACATATTACGGATTTCTTCATTCTCATAGATCTTATGCTCCATCGCTTTTTCTACGTTCAATATCTTACCACGTAAGGGTAGAATGGCCTGGTAGCTTCTGTCGCGGCCCTGTTTGGCCGTACCACCGGCAGAATCTCCTTCCACCAGGTACAATTCGCATTTCTCAGGATCTCTTTCACTGCAATCAGCCAGTTTACCTGGTAATCCGCCGCCACTCAATACTGTTTTGCGCTGCACCATATCGCGTGCTTTCTTGGCAGCCACCCTGGCCTGGGCAGCCAAAATTATTTTGGAGATAACATTCTTCGCTTCCCTGGGGTTTTCTTCCAGAAAAGCTTCTAATGCGCGGGCAACGGTTGTTTGTACAATTCCGCTAACCTCGCTGTTACCCAGTTTGGTTTTTGTCTGACCTTCAAATTGTGGCTCCGGAACTTTTACAGAGATGATGGCGCTTAATCCCTCCCTGAAATCATCCCCTTCAATGGTTACTTTGGCTCTTTCAAACAATCCCTGTTTATCACCATAGGTTTTAAATACCCTGGTTAATGCCTGCCTGAAACCGGTAACGTGTGTACCGCCTTCAATGGTGTTGATATTGTTTACATAAGAGAAAATATGTTCCTTAAAATCATCATTATACGTAAGGGCCACTTCTACTGCTACATTAGAGGCCTCATCATGTCCATCAACATATAATGGTGAGGGGATCAAAGGATTGCGGTTGCCATTTTTATCCAGCATCTCTACAAACTCAACAATACCCCCCTCACTATAAAAATTCTTTGTGTACACATTGCCCTCTTCATCTTTCTCACGCAGATCAATGATTATTATATTGATTCTTCTGTTCAGGAAAGAGAGTTCACGCAAACGGCCTTCCAGGATTTCTCTTTTATAAACCGACTCCTGAAAAATGGTCATATCCGGCCAGAAGTGAACATAGGTGCCCGTTTTGGCGCTTACACCGGCCTCACGAACAGCATATTGCGGAACGCCGATATGGTATTCCTGTTCAAATATTTTTCCTTCACGGTGAACGTTCACAATTAATTTAGCGCTCAGTGCATTCACACAACTCACACCCACTCCGTGCAAGCCGCCCGATACCTTGTACGTATTCTTATCAAATTTACCGCCGGCATGTAATACGGTCATCACCACTTCCAGGGCGCTGCGCTTTTCTTTGGTATGCATGGCAGTGGGTATACCCCGTCCATCATCCTGAACACTGATGGAATTGTCTTCGTGTATTGAAACGGTAATGTTTTTGCAATAGCCGGCAAGGGCCTCATCAATGGAGTTATCTACCACTTCATATACCAGGTGATGGAGGCCTTTTACGCCAATATCCCCAATATACATAGCGGGCCTTTTACGTACCGCTTCCAATCCTTCCAATACCTGTATACTATCTGCCCCGTAATTCTTATTCTGGGCGTCGTTACTAATCTGTTGTTCTTGACTCATAAATGCTTGTCAGTCCTGTGTTTAAGTAATTTTCAGAAGTGGGCAAAGCTAACGAAAATAAAGGGTTTTTCGGGATGAAAAGAAGGCAATTTTTCCCCATTTTATGGGGGGAGGTGACTGGTTAAAATGACGACTTCATGACAGTAGGGGAAGGCTTTAACTTGCAAAATAGATGTTTATACATTAAATTTGCGTTTCGATGGTACAGGTAATGGACATATTAAAGGTTTCGCATCATGGTGGTATTGAGCCCGGCATGGACCTGTTGTACGAAAAAGGGCAGGACATTCCCGGCTCTATCCAGTACAGCATCAAGCGTTACTATGCGCAGCATCCATGGGTGGCAGAAGATACGGGTATGATGGTGTACCATTATAACAGCAAGAAACCAACAGAAAATTATCTTGAGCTCCGTTACTGCATCACCGGTAACCGGTATTGCGAGGAAAAAAGTTGTGCACAGTGCGAGCAGTTACCCACTCAAATATGTGGCGGAAAGCACCAGACAGTGGATGTGTTTACTTTTCATTTTACGGCTGGCTTCCTGCACCAGTTTGTACACAATGTAAAAGTCAATAATCATAAAGACGAGGTACTGGCTTTCAGGCATCCCAATGCTTTCACCAAGATATTCCCACTTTGTATTAAAAAAAGGAATGTGCTGGATGGTTTACTCAATCACAGTTATTCCGGGTCACTGGAAAATATTTTTGTGAACGCCAAAATACATGAGCTGTTATTGTACAGCCTTGAATGCCTGGTAGAAGAAAAAGGAGAAGGCTTCAGTTGCAAATTCCTGGCAGATGAAAGTGGCAGGGAAAGAATTTATCAATCAAGAGAAATTTTATTGCAACATATCGGTGATCCTATTACCATTAAAGAACTGAGCCGTAAAGTAGCCATGAACGAGTGTTACCTGAAAAAAGGTTTCAAAGAGGTTTTTGGCACCACCATATTTGATTTTTACCAGCAACAACGCATGGAACACGCCAAATATCTTTTGTATGAAAAAGGATTGAGTGTAACCGATGTATCCGCGTTGCTTGGCTATTCCTCCATCTCACATTTTTCCGCGGCCTTCAAGAAGCATACGGGGTTGAAGCCTTGTGAATTGTTGAAATAGCCCCCTTGAATATCGAATAGTCATCGTTCAATTCCGGCGGGTTTCGGTCTTTGGTAAGCCGCGAAGCAGGGTAGCCCCTACGGGGCAATAGAAATATTTTTTCGTTTTTTTTTTTGCTACAGAGCGTTTATCCCTACGGGATAATTTTCACATGGAATTCAATGCTGATCGAATTGCTACAGAGCGTTTATCTCTACGGGATAATTTTCACATGGAATTCAATGCTGATCGAATTGCTACAGATCGTTTATCCCTACGGGATAATTTTCACATGGAATTTTTCCATGCCCCATAGGGGCAAAAGCTCTGTAGAACAAGCGTACAACAGATTATATATGCCCCATAGGGGCTACCCATAGGGCTTCGGTATTAGGTAGGTAGCCAAGATGGGCCACCTATGAATATCGAATTGCTA
>Ga0265292_1001445_pt1 | contig 20913 bp, 19 predicted proteins | sample Munlanlewell296A_FD_189080 | JGI IMG/M metagenome (GOLD analysis project Ga0265292, IMG submission 189080) | Leachate microbial communities from a municipal landfill in Southern Ontario, Canada - Leachate well 296A | ecosystem: Engineered > Solid waste > Landfill > Unclassified | place: Canada... | reverse complement strand
CTGCTAGGGCTTAAGGATAAAAACTTGAACATACTACTAATAGCATTTCCTCAACTGAAATGGATGCAAGAATCTAAAGGTACCGTCCCCGTGCCATTGTTGTATCGTGCATCCTTTAATTAATGGAGCGGTGGTGGAAGTTTAAATATCAGTTACAAGTGGAACGTTTCTATGAAAAGCCAAGAGGGAGATAAATCAACAGTGAGCGATGATAAAAGTGTAACTAACTCAAGTCAGCGTGCGAAGGGCTTCGTAAGGAGATGCCCTGTTTGTGGGGCCAATTTTGGCACCTCCGTAGGCGAAATTTGTTTTGAAACATATGAAAACACTCCTGTCCCCGGCAGTTTTTCACTTGTTATTTGCGGTGCGTGTGGTTTTGGTTTTAATGATTTTCCGTCACTCCAAACCGATTTTAACAATTATTATGAAAATGATAATTTTTATCTTACTTCCGGGACAATAAGCGTTGGAGGTTCAATATGTTATGAGGAGAAACGTCTTGAAAGTTTCGCACAACGGCTGGCACCCTATATACCGCATTCTGATTCAAAGATCATTGATGTTGGATGTTCGCGTGGCGGGTTGCTAAAATTCCTTGCCCAGAGGGGGTTTATGCAACTCTACGGTGTTGATCCAAATCCAACATGCGTAGCGCACATAAAAGAAAAACTTGGCTTTGAAGCTGCTGTGGGCTCCGCCCAATTACTTCCATTTGCAGATATGAGAGGCGACGTTCTTATATATTCGCATGTTATTGAGCACGTTATAGATCTAAAATCTTTATTAAGTGTTGCGCGGGATAGACTTAGCGACGATGGCATCGTTTGTGTCGAGGTCCCGGATGCATCGCGCTATCAAGAAGGATCGGTCTTGCCATTTCAAAGTCTATATTTAGAGCATGTTAATCATTTTGATTCCGAGACTCTCGTTAATCTTTTTCATGGGAAGGGATTCGAAACAGTTTCTTTAAAATTAATAAGCGAAAAACACTCTAACAGAGGAGAAGTGCCTTGTGTTTGGGCAGTTTTTCGCAAAGGCAGTATACAAGAACCTAAAAAATCAGATGCGATTAAAAATTCGCTTCGAGATTACATGTCCTGGTCTAACCAGCACCCTTTAATAGAAAAACTCCGTATGCTATCGCTTAAACGCGTTCCGATCTATGTGTGGGGTATGGCTCATTATGCCATGTTACTTTTGGGGCAGACACCTCTGCGTTCTTGTAATTTAGCCGGCTTTGTAGATAAGGATCAGTATAAACAAAATAGAAAAGTAATGAAAATACCGATTCAATCTCCCGGCATTTTGGCGAATGCAAATCAAGATGATACGGTGCTAATAACGGCGATCGGATATGAGGATCAAGTAATTAGGGATCTTGAATGTATGGGGTTCGCTGGTAACGTCCTAAGGTTGGTTGAAAAATGATAACAAATAACGATGCTCTATATTGTAATGATACAATGATAAATTTTATCCAATATCGGAGTTATCGATGAACAAAACGCTCTATTTGGCTGAACGTGAAGAAGAGACTTTTCATCGGCATTGTCGGCTTTCAAAGATATTAACAACTGAAAGTAGGCATATTTTTGATGTAGGAGCAAATATCGGACAAAGTATCAGCCGCTACAGAGATATTTTTCCAGGCTGCTTTATCACGTCTTTCGAACCGAATCCTACGATTTTTTCTCAGCTTGAGAAGAATTGGGGGAGTGAGCCTGGAATAACTCTCAATCGGGTAGCGCTTTCTGACTTTACGGGGCATGCTCCATTTTTTTTGACACGCGTTTCGGAAGCAAGCTCTTTACTGAGACCAACGAAACGTATGATCGAGCTTAGCACTGAGCGTAAATATGATCATGAAACTGTCAAGGTTCCAACTATGACACTTGATCGTTACTGTCGATCAAACAATATAAGAAATATCGATGTCTTAAAATTAGACGTTCAGGGCGCCGAACTTAGTGTTTTAAAAGGTGCTAAAAATCTGCTGAAGGCAGGGAATGTGAAGATAATCTATTCCGAGGTTATTTTTGCTGAAATATACACAGATCAGACACGTTTTATAGATCTTGTGTCTTATCTTAACAAATTTAATTATGACCTTTGGGATATAGGTTCTTTTTTGTATACTCGGAATGACAGGCTATGGGTAGCCAATTTAACATTTATACACGTATCTGCTGCCGATTTTGTTGAAACGAAAAAGCAACAGAAAGAGATAAATAATGACTCCATTTGAACGAGAGGTGCGACAGCGAATCGCATCAAATGCCGAAGACGAAACACTGAAAACCAGTGCTCAAACGTTCATGCGTGCATCAACAAATCCCAAATACTCCTATAATTTTTTCTGGCTTGGGCGCCCTATTATCCAATATCCTCAGGATATGGTCGCCGTACAAGAGTTGGTTTGGTTGGTTAAGCCGGATTTGATTATTGAAACCGGCATTGCCCATGGTGGTTCGCTGATCATGAGCGCCTCCCTGCTGGCTCTACTGGACTACTGCGATGCGGTGGAAAGCGGCCAGTTGCTTGACCTGGCCAAGTCACGGCGCAAGGTGTTGGGCATCGACATCGACATCCGTGCCCACAATCGCGAGGCAATTGAAGCTCATCCTATGTTCAAGCGTATATCGATGATTGAAGGCTCCAGCATCGCCACTGACATCATTGCCCAAGTACACGAACACGCCAAAGGATACGAGCGCATTCTTGTCTGTCTCGATGCCAACCATACACATGAGCACGTACTCGCCGAACTGGAGGCCTATGCCCCCCTGGTTTCTCCAGACAGCTACTGCATCGTCTTCGATACTGTGATCGAAGACATGCCGAAGAAAATGTTCCCCGACCGCCCCTGGGGCAAAGGCAATAACCCGAAGACGGCGGTATGGGAATACCTCAAGGCCCACCCCGAGTTTGAGATCGATAAGCAGATCGACCGTAAACTTCTAATCAGCGTTGCACCGGATGGGTATCTGAAGCGCGTGGGGTGACAACTGCTCTGCTTACATGTTTTATTGTCACCCTTCGTGTCCGCCTTTGAAACATTATTCCCATGAACACCGTCAAGAAAAACGTCATTGCGAACTATCTCGGCCAGGGTTGGTCGTGCCTGATGGGTCTGGCCTTTGTCCCTCTGTATATCAAATACTTGGGGATCGAGGCCTATGGCCTCATCGGCCTGTTCGCCGTGCTGCAAGCCTGGCTGTCCCTGCTCGACATGGGCATGACACCCACGCTGAGCCGCGAGATGGCGCGGTTCAGCGGCGGCGCCCATGAAGCACAGTCTATCCGCGATCTCCTGCGCAGTATCGAAATCATTGGTTTTGGCATTGCCGTAGTCATTGCCTTGGGCATTTGGGCGGCGTCAGGATGGCTGGCCTCTGACTGGCTGAGGGCTGAAAAGTTGCCGGTTGGTGTCGTCGCTCAGGCGTTTAGCATGATGGGCGTGGTGACCGCCCTGCGATTTATCGATAATATTTATCGCAGCAGCATTGTGGGTTTGCAACGGCAAGTGCTGCTGAATATTATCTCAAGTGTCATGGCTACCCTGCGGGGCTTGGGTGCCGTCGGCATTTTGATCTGGATTTCTCCCACCATCGAGGCTTTTTTTGTGTGGCAGGGCATCCTGTCCATCATCACGGTCGGCCTATTTGCCATTGTCTTGTATCGCACGCTTCCGGCGGCTGAACGTGTTGCCCGCTTCTCACTGACGGCACTGAAGGAGATCAGGCGTTTCGCGGTGGGCATGATGGCAATAACCTTTCTGGCGTGCCTGTTGACCCAGATCGATAAGATATTGCTCTCCCGTTTGCTGACGCTGGAGGCCTTCGGCTATTATGCCCTGGCCGGGGCGGTGGTGAGTGCGCTCTACATGTTGCCCGGTCCGGTCACAGCGGCGCTTTATCCGCGACTTGCGGAGTTGGCAGCACAGGATGATGTTGCCGCTTTGATTGCAACCTACCACAAGGGTGCGCAATTGGTCACCGTGTTCATGGGTGCCGCGGCGATTATGTTGATAGTATTTGGTGATGTCGTGATGACGTTGTGGACAGCAAACCCCGAGCTCGCCCGGCAGATCGCTCCGCTGGTTGCCGTTCTGGCACTGGGCACGCTCCTCAACGGCCTGATGTATTTTCCGGGTCAATTACAGTTTGCCTATGGCTGGACCAGCCTAGGTGTAAAGGGTAACGCTTTTGCAGTGCTTGTCATTGTACCTGCTATTCTCTGGGCTACGCCAAAATATGGTGCTATCGGCGCCGCATGGGTATGGGTAGGGCTAAACGCCTTTTATGGGACGATAGGTATTTACTTTGTCCATCGGCGGCTGCTGCCTACAGAAAAATGGCGCTGGTACCGGCAGGATATCGCCATGCCCCTGATCGCAGCTACGGCAACGGCTGCCCTGCTACGCTGGGCGACACCGAGTTTCTCTAGCATTCCGGCGCAACTGATCAGCCTGCTGATTTCCGCAGGCTTGGTGCTGGCGGCGGCAGCGCTGGCTGCCCAGACCGTGCGTGAACAACTCGTGCGGTTCTTGCCGCAAAGGGTCAAATCATTCTGCGTGAGAACCGTATGAGTGAGGCTATGAATCAAGGTAAATCAGAAACATCCCCAAAAGTTAGCATCGGCATGCCGGTGTACAACGGCGAACCATTTATTCGAAAAGCCCTCGACTCGCTGCTTGCGCAGACCTTTACAGATATTGAACTTATCATCTCCGACAATGGGTCAACAGACGGAACTGAGGCGATCTGCCGGGAATACGCCGCATGCGATGCGCGGATCAGATATGTGCGACAGCCTGAAAATCGCGGCATGTCGTTTAATTTTCTGTTCGTGCTGGACGAGGCGCGGGGCGAGTATTTCATGTGGGCTGCAGCGGATGATGTTTGGGATGTTAAATACATTGAGACGTTGTTTTCAGTGTCATCCGCTTATCATTGTTTAGCTTATGGCTTCGTTCAGAAGATAGATGAAACTGGGAAAAGGATGCTCCATGCCAGCAATTACCGGAAGTTTGAATTCAAGGGAAGTCGGTTTATTAGAAGGCTTAAATTTTTCATGGAGCCAGGCTTCATGGGAAAGGCGAATCTGATAAGCGGACTGTTTCCTATAAGAATATTGAGAAAGATACCGCTCTCTTCTGTTGCATCGGAAAAGAGTGGCGCGGATATGATCTTCATGTACATATTGCTGGATCGCATAGAAATACGGCATGCCGGGAGCGTCTTCCATTACAAGAGAAGTTATAATGAAAGTCTTGGTGGGGGTGTAATGCAAGAGCCAGATAAGCCCAATATTCCTGCGAGACTCATGAGATTATTAATGGCGATGGCACATGGCCCGCTGTTGGGCCAATACATCAAGAGAAGCGGTGCGATAGAGTCTGTGATTATGACGGCTATCTCTCCTGTCTGTGTTGCTCGTCATGCAGGCCACTTAATTATTTACAAAATACGAAGTATTTCGAGATATATATTTATGAAACGTCATTATGGAGAATCACATTGATGCAGCAATCCACTAACCAGAGCCAATCGGAAATGAAGAAAATAACTAGATATTTTATCAAACGACTTCGATATTGGCTACAGTCCTGTGAAACTGATTATGCCGATCAAGATTCCAGATTCACGGGCACCATTGTAGAAGCTGAAAATAAAGACCTAATTAACATTGGCCAATATGTGAGTTTCGGCGGTAAGGTTTTATTGTATGCCAATGCACCTATAAGTATTGGTGATGGCTGTATGATAGCCCGTGGGACCAAGATTCTAACCTCCACACATGATCATCATGTACATCCAATGTGGCGGTTTAGAATTGACCGTCCTGTAAAGATCGGTTCACATGTGTGGATTGGCTTAGCAGCCATTATTCTTCCCGGGGTAATAATTGAAGATTATGCGGTGATCGCCGCTGGAAGTGTGGTTACAGCTAATGTGCCCCGAGGCAGCATAGTAGCAGGAAATCCGGCAATGATTATCGGGCAACGCGATCCCAACGTTTTTGAAAACAGTCAGTATGACATTAAATCCGATTATCCTGGTAAGATAATTAAAAAAGATTTCAAAATGAATTACTGTAAAAAGATATAAAGAGAATTTTGCGTTAGTTCTTTTCAATCGGAGGCGAATATTCTGGCAGTATTTCTGATCTTAGGGTTTACGATTTCTCGCTGCTGGACATTAGGCTGGAGAATTGAATGAACGATTATCGTTCACGGGCTTATAGCCGTTATAATAAAGATTACACTTTCGAGCCGCCGCGACTGGCATCTTCCTACGACAGAAGATTGACCAGTATCGTTCGTCCTCAAAAGCACTGGTCGTGCTTGGATATTGCGTGTGGCTACGGAAACTTACTGGCATATCTGCGTGCGAAAGGTATTACTGAGTATATCGGCATTGACACCTCGGCAGATGCGGTTGCTGTTGCAAGTAAAGAGTTCGGCACTAATCGAGTGCAGCAGGCAGACGTATTCGGGTATCTGGCATCCAACAGGAATAGTTTTGACCTTATCTCTGCGATCGATTTTATCGAGCATGTAACTAAAGATGAGTTTTATGAGTTGTTGGATATGACATTTAGTGCGCTTAAGCCGGGCGGCCTTATTCTTCTTCGTACTCCAAATGCAAACGGTTTGTTTGGGATGGCGGCTCGTTATAACGACATAACGCATGAGGTGTGCTTCACGCCGGGAAGTATTGCCGATGCTCTCTCCAGCGGCGGATTTGAGATCAGGGCTATTTGGGAAGATCTAGGACGGCCGACCAGTGCGCTGCAATTAATGCATTGGCTTGCTTGGAAAGTTGTTCGTGTCGCGATTCGCTGTGCTAACGCGGCCGAGACGGGGTCCTGGGGTGATGGCATTTTAACTCGTAACATGTGGATTCTGGCGTGCAAAAAAAGTTGATCGTACCAACGAATAAAATCATCGCCCGAATTGTAGGTGGCCTAGGCAATCAGCTTTTTTGCTATGCTGCTGCGCGCCGATAACGGATTGTGGTTGGTGCATTACGGAGGAATTTTATGAAAATAATGTGCAGTCTTAAAGTTGTTTTAATTAATCTGGCAGCTCTCATTGTTTTAATGTTGTTTCTGGAGTTGGTGTGTCGCGCATTTTATCCTGAGTTTAAAAATAATATTTTCAATGAATACATGACAAATGGCAAAAAGGTTCATTATGCGGAATATTTTGGCGATAGACGCAGATCTCCCTACGAAGGTTTAGAATCTGAGCCTTACGACAATCGTAATTTGATACTTATTTTTGGCGATTCGATTACATGGGGTTATGGCTTGGATTATGAGGACATTTATTGGGTGAAATTGCAAAGGTTGATGGATTTATATCAGGCGAAACCACCTCGAATTGTGCCGTCTGGCTGTTCCGCAAACAACGTGCAAGACATCGAAAAATTGATCAGCAACGTTTTAAATGATTACCAAAATCAAGTTAAAATCGCAATTTATCAGTTTAATTTCAATGACATATATCCTTATGCAAGAGAAGAATTAAAACAGACGCATGAGAAGTGGTTTAAGAAAATCTCCGAGTGGAGATATTCAAATATGAATAAGTCGGTTTTTTTACGAGTACTTCAACATTACCTTGGTGAACTGCGGCGGATAAAAAGCGGTTCTTGTGAGGCGAGGGGAATTGATGCGTTGGGGGTATATTCATGGACATTCGGCTCGAGTTTTCTAAAAGGAGAGAGTGAAAAATTATGGGAAGAGTTTGAAGATTCAATAATTTATTTGAAATCTGCAATGGACAAGAAACATGTAAAATTCATAATTTTTGTCAGTCCTCTTCTTTATGACGTAGACACTGAAGGCCAGCATCCGTACTACAACTATTTAAATTACGATTTTAGTTGTGCGACGGTTTCTCCGAAACAGCGTTTGCTTGATATTGCAAAAAAACATGGGATTGAGGTAATAGACCCAACTGATTATTTGAAAGCAAGTTTTGAACGCAGAGTGAAGGCCGGTAATATTGTTCCTTATTATTTCAATGCTGATGAGAATCATTTCAATGAAGTTGCATCTGAATATATTGCTGAATATATGATGAGTCGTTTGGCTGGCACGAACAACTGATTTGATAAGATGACAAAACCGTAACCTTAGCAATCAGATATAAAGGAGACACATTTTGTCAGTATATATATTAGGCATATCGGCATATTATCATGACAGCGCGGCCGCTCTTTTGTGTGATGGTAGGATTATTGCCGCAGCACAGGAGGAGCGCTTTACGCGCAGGAAACACGATGCCGGCTTTCCGGCCCATGCAATTGCTTATTGTATGAGGGAATCCGGCAAAAGCCTTATGGATATTGATGCCATTGTGTTTTATGACAAGCCGCTAGCTAAATTTGATCGCCTGTTAGAAACGTATCTCGCCTATGCACCGCGAGGCATCACATCGTTTGTCGCATCAATGCCGACATGGATTAAGGAAAAGGTGTTCTTAAAGAGCATTCTGAAGAAACATCTCGCAGAACTTGCCGGATGCAAACGTTCGCTGTTGCCGAAATTGCTTTTTACTGAGCACCATAGAGCTCATGCTGCATCGGCTTTTTTTGCAAGTCCGTTTAACAGTGCGGCTGTGCTCTGCCTTGATGGCGTGGGTGAGTGGGCCACTACCACGGCTTGGGCGGGTCAAGGGAATAGACTTGTTCCCAAATGGCAAATTGATTTTCCACATTCGCTTGGTCTCCTTTATTCGGCATTCACTTTTTTTACGGGTTTTAAAGTTAATTCCGGTGAGTATAAACTCATGGGATTGGCACCTTATGGCGAGCCAAAGTACGTGGATATTATATTGAAGAATTTGATTGATTTGAAGGACGACGGTTCCTTTAGGTTGAATATGAAATATTTTGATTTTGCAACTGGCCTAACTATGACGAATAAAAGAATGGATAAATTGTTCGATGGACCTCGACGTTTACAGGAGGGAATACTAACGCAAAGGGAGATGGATATAGCTCGATCGATTCAGGTCGTTACTGAAGAAGTTGTGCTGCGCCTTTGCAGAACACTGCATGAAGAAACTAAGGAAGACAATTTGTGCCTGGCGGGTGGTGTTGCGTTAAATTGTGTTGCAAATGGGCGCATTCAGAGGGAGGGCCCTTATAAGGACATGTGGATACAACCGGCTGCTGGTGATGCTGGTGGATCGCTTGGTGCAGCACTAGCCGTATGGCATGAATACTTTGGAAATGAACGCAATGGAAATGGTTCTGATATTATGTGCGGTTCGTATCTGGGCCCTCAGTTTTCAAATGATGAAATTCAGTCGTATCTTGACTCAATCGGGGCAAGGTATGAGCGCCTGGAGGATGATGCGCTGTTATCTCGTGTTGTAAATTATATAGATTCCGAGAAGGTAATAGGATGGTTTAATGGGCGCATGGAGTTTGGTCCCAGGGCGCTGGGCTCGCGATCCATTATTGGTGATGCCAGAAGTTCCAAGATGCAATCGGTCATGAATCTCAAAATTAAATATAGAGAATCGTTCAGACCTTTTGCGCCATCAGTCATAGCCGAAAAGGTATTTGAGTATTTTGATCTTGATATATCAAGTCCATATATGTTGATTGTGGCGCCGGTGAAGCAAAAGCATCGCATTCAGATGACAGAAAAACAGTGCCAACTGTTTGGAATTGAGAAGCTGAATGTAAAAAGGTCTCAAGTACCTGCCATTACGCATGTTGACTATTCAGCTAGGGTGCAAACGGTACATAGAGAAACAAATCCTCGTTATTATGAGTTACTAAAACGATTTGACGAAAAAACAGGCTGTGGTGTGATAATTAACACTTCATTCAATGTTCGTGGGGAACCTATTGTTTGCACCCCCGAGGATGCATATCGTTGCTTCATGCGAACTGGAATGGATTATTTGGTAATGGAAAATTATTTGATCTCAAAGGTTGATCAGTCCGGAATCAATGAAGACTCTTCATGGAAGAGCGAATATGAGTTGGATTAGGGGGTAAGTTATGTCTGAAAAAGAGGTAAGAAAACGAAAAGATATTCGCATATTTGGATTGATGTCGGGCATAGCCGTCTTGGTGATATTTGAGGTTTTTCCGCTTCTGAAAGGTCGTACTGCAAATCTATGGCCACTGATTACTGCCTTGGTGATATTTACCGTGGCCTTTGTTAAGCCGGCCATACTGAAGCCATTATACGCAGCATGGATAAAAATAGCTGGAATATTGGGATGGATCAATACACGAATTGCGCTTGGGCTTCTATATTATGCTGTATTTTTCCCATTAGGATATTTGAAAAGGATGATCAGAAAGGATCCGTTGGAGCGCGAGTATGACATCAATGTTGTTACATACAGGAAAGCAAGTAAACAGGCAGTACCTGAAAACATGGAGGTACCATTTTGATATTAGAATCAATTAGAGATATATGGTCGTGGTTAAAGGATAGTAAAAAATATTGGTTGTTCCCATTGATTGTTTTGATGCTCTTGCTCGGAGGGATAATAGTATTAGCACAGGGTTCTGCGATTGCGCCATTTATCTACACGTTGTTCTAATCCTACCCCCGAGTTCAAACACGCACTAATTATATTTTGTGCTAGCCGATGAATAAAATCATCATCCGAATTGTAGGTGGCCTCGGCAACCAGCTTTTTTGCTATGCTGCTGCTCGCCGATTGGCATTGGTCAACAATGCCGAGCTGGTCATTGATGACGTCACCGGCTTTGCGCGGGATGATCTTTATTGCCGGCGCTACTTGCTGGATCGATTCAACATCCCGGTGCGTAAAGCGACACCATATGAGAGGCTAGAACCTTTTGAGCGTTGTCGGCGGGGAGCGATGAAATGGTTGTCTCGTAGAAAACCGTTTGCTGAAAGGCGCTATATAGAGCAAATGGGGCCGGAGTTCGACGAACGGCTTCTTACCTTGAAAGTGAATGGCACCCTTTATCTGGACGGCCTGTGGCAAAGCGAGGACTACTTTAACGATGTGGAGCAAACCATACGCGATGACCTGCGAATCATTCAACCCATGGATGCGTTGAACCAACTCATGGCGGAGGAGATTCACAACTGCCAGGCCGTAGCTCTACATGTTCGCTGGTTTGATGCGCCGGGCGTTACTGTGACCCACAATGTTTCGTCTGACTATTATCAGCGCGCCATTGCCCTGATGGAAGAGAAGATTAAATCGCCCCGTTACTTCATTTTTTCCGATGACCCAGAGGCAGCTTGTTTAAAGCTTGCCCCGACCTTCGGCCGGAGGACTTTTGTTTCCCATAATTTGGGAGACGAAAATGCATATGCCGACTTGTGGCTGATGACCCAGTGTCGGCACTTCATCACAGCAAACAGCACCTTCAGTTGGTGGGGGGCGTGGCTGGGTGGGGGGCACAATAAGATGGTAATAACCCCTCAACACATATCCTATGAGGGAATAAATGGTTGGGGTTTTACAGGTTTAGTTCCCAAAGAATGGATGATTATTTAAAGGGAGCTGCAAATGCATGTTCAATTTCTAAAATATTTTGTAGATCCCACAACAAGGGAGCCGCTCCGCTTGGAGCATGAATCCCAATCCGGCGATATTATTGAGTCGGGTTATTTGGTTAGTTCGACGAACCGATATCCAATCATCAGGGGTGTCCCTCGTTTTGTAGAATCGATCAATTATTCGAAGAGTTTTGGCTGGCAGTGGAAAGAATGGCCCAGAGTGCAGTTTGAGGCAGAAAATATTGGGAAGCCAATGGAAGGACATACAAGGCGTATGTGGGAGAGAATTGTTGGTTATCATGAGTGTAGCCTTGATTTGGCCGGACAAGCCATTGTCGATATCGGGTGTGGGCCGGGAAGATTTATTGACATCGCTCGGTCGAGGGGAGCCAAGGTTATTGGATTGGATTACAGCAATGCTGTTGAGGTTGCGCATGAGAATTTTATCCATGACCCTGACGTCTGCATTATTCAAGCAAATGCACTGCAAATGCCTATCAAATCTGGATCGGTCGATGGTGCTTATACTATAGGGGTGCTGCATCACACTCCGGATCCAGAAGCTGGAGTTAAAGAAGCCTATCGAGTACTGGCCAGCGGGAAATGGTTTTCGATATGTGTTTACGGTAAGGGCGGTTATTACGATTTTCCCACAGTGCAGGCATGGAGACGATTGTTTAATCTCCTTGGCCAGTTTATGGGGCATACTCCCCCCCTGATCTATACGTATTTTACCGTTTATTTATTTCGCCCGATAGCACGGTTGTTTCCGACTTTGGGCAAGGCAATCCGTCTCGTTTTTCCGTTCGTTAATTTACCAGATAAAAACTGGTCACTATTAGACACCTTTGATTCCATTACACCTTCTTACCAGTCCGCCCATGAGTCTTACGAGGTTTTCTCTTGGCTCAAACGATCTGGATTCCATGAAATCGAGCCAACAAATTGGGGTTTTACGTCATTTAGTTGCGTAAAAAATACTTCGGGTGAATCCTTGATCCAAACGTAGGCAAAGTTACCATTTTAAGAGGGCGGGCTTAATCCCGCATGGTTAAAAAATATGAACCAGTGCTCATTGTTTAAAAGAACTGGATGCATGAAGTGAAAATACTTGTTGTAGGAGATGGTCACTCGGAGATACACGAGGTTGCTGTGGCTGAGGCTTTTCGCAAACTCGGCCATCAGGTTGAGGTGTTCTATTGGAATGAGTATTTTAGTGCGAACAATATTATTGTTCGCAAGTGGTTGCGCGCACAGAATAAGTTTATATTTGGTCCGACAATCGCAAAAATCAATCGTGATCTTGTTGAGAGGGCATTTCAATTCAAGCCTGATATGATATTTGTTTATCTAGGCACTCATGTGATGCCCACAACGATATCGAAGCTAAAAGCCGAAATACCGAGTTGCAAGATCATAGGTTATTGCAATGATGATCCTTTTGCATCCGGCCACCCGCCGTGGTTGTGGCGACATTTTATGCGTGGGGTTCCGGAATACGATTTGGTACTGGCCTATCGCCATCACAATCTAGAAGACTTTCGCAGGGCAGGAGCCAGGCGGGTAAAATTGCTTCGCTCATGGTTTATCCCCGGTCTTAATTATCCAGTAGAGCTTTCCGACAAGGACAGGTCTCATTATGAATGCGACGTTGTGTTTGTGGGGCACTATGAACCTGACCAAAGGGTTGCCCTTCTGGAATCCATAGTGCGCCGCGGGTGGCGCTTACGTCTATTCGGGCCGGGCTATGACTGGGATCCGGTCATTCGTCGTTCCACTGAACTAGCTGATCAAGTCCCGGTACGTTTGGTTTGGGGTGATGATTACAGCCGTGCTCTGTGTGGTGCGCGCATCGCTCTGTGTTTATTTTCTAAATTGAACCGCGACACTTATACACGCCGTTGCTTTGAAATTCCCGCAACCCGCACCTTGATGCTTTCCGAATACACCGACGATGTCGCCAGCCTATTCGGTGAAGGTCAAGAGGCGGATTTTTTTCGTACACCTGAGGAAATGATAACTAAAATCGAGTGTTATTTGGCCGATGAGCCCCGCCGGCGGGCCGTGGCGGAGGCCGGCCTCAAACGAGTGCATGAGGATGGTCACGATGTGGTTTCGCGTATGAAGCAGGTATTAGTTTGGCTTGACGAAATGGGGGGGCAAACGACATGCGATTGATGCGTCGTCTTGTGGACGGTGTCACCTTGTTGGTCGGGAAAATTAATTGCCGCAGAAGGGTCGCATTGCCTGCCGATTATTCGCCGGTCAAGGTCAATCTCGGCTGTGGCCTGGCTGTAGCTCCAGGGTGGATTAACATTGACGGGAGCCTTAATGCGCTGATCGCATCGTTGCCGCGTTTTCTCCACCGGATGGCTTATAGTCTCACTGGGGCAAATGCTTACTATAGCGAGTCGGAATACTGTCGTCTGCTCGGTGAGTATCACTTTGTCCATCACGACTTGACTCAAGGATTGCCGTTGGCCGATGGAGTAGTCGATTATGTGTATTCATCGCACTTCATAGAGCACCTTTCGCGCAACGACGCCGCGCATCTTCTACGCGAGACCTATCGCGTTCTTAAACCTGGCGGCACGCTGCGAATTTCCGTTCCCGACCTTGAATATGCATTCTCTCTCTACAAGGCAGGCGAGAAGGAAAAGATGCTATCTGATTATTTCTTCGTTGAATCCGATGACAGCTACTATGCGCGTCACAAATACATGTACGACTTCAACATGCTAGTAGATGCCTTGCTTCAAGTGGGTTTTCAGGACATCAGGCGGTGCAGTTTCCGCCAAGGATTAACTCCGGACATTGAGATGCTCGATAATCGTCCGAGCGACAGTTTGTTTGTAGAGGCGGCGAGATAATCAGCCATCTATTATGTTAATGAATATCGCAATGAAAAATGATGCTAAATGGCCAGAGGAAAGTGTAGCAATGAGTATTGCTGGTACGTTACGAATGAACAAATTGCGCTGGTCGTTAAGGCGTCTATATGTTCCTGTAAGAAAAAATGCACTTGTGCTCGAAGTTGGGTCGGGTGGAAATCCTTATCCACGCTCTAACGTCCTTCTCGATGCATATGAACAAACGCGTGAGAGGCACTGGGAGCCGCTTGTCCAGGATCGTCCTACGGTCCTGGCATTTGGCGAAAACCTGCCATTTAAAGACAAGGCCTTCGACTTTGTTATCGCTGCGCATGTCCTTGAACATACGCCCGAACCGGAAAAGTTCTTGATGGAGTTGCAGAGAGTCGCGCATGGCGGCTATATCGAAACGCCGGATGCCTTCATGGAGCGTATCAACCCGTATAGGGACCATCGGCTCGAAGTGACTTTGCGGGATGATTGCCTTGTAATTCGGAAAAAGCATGCCTGGGTTGTTGATGCTGAACTTGTGGAACTTTATGAACACCGCGCCAAACGTCGTGTGACACAACAACTTATTCCACTAAATCCATCTGAATTTCATGTGCGCTATTATTGGAAAGACAATATCAACTTCCGGGTTGTCAATCCGGAGACAGACGTTTTGTGGAAACCCGTATGTACCGATGGATTGTCGCAGAACGTCGGAGGCATGAAACAAAAATGGAGGCTCGATTCTTTGAAATATCTTCGTTGGTTATTTTCGCAGCGCAGAAGAAATAGAAACATCGACCTATTGCCGCTTCTTCGTTGTCCTGCGTGTCGCGGCGGAGAATTCGAACGACAAAAAGGCGAGATTGTTTGCGAAGGCTGCGGCGCTAGTTATGATGTTCAACAAAGTGTATTTCTTATGAAACGTTCCGAGTCGGAAAGATGCTTATGATTAGACCACTGCTTTCTATTTGCATCCCTAGCTATAACAGACCCGGTCAGATTTCGGATCTTCTCTTGTCAGTCGATTGTGATCCGAAAAACATCGAGATCGTTGTTTGTGAGGACCGGTCCCCGCAGAGGGAGAAGATTCGTTCTGCCGTAGAATCATTCACGAGACGGTCGCAATATAACGTACGCTACTTCGAAAATGAGATTAATCTTGGATATGATGGTAACTTGAGGCGACTTGTCGAACTTGCTGCAGGCAAATATATCATGTTCATGGGCGACGACGACCTTTTTCTTGCTGGGGCACTTAACCGCTTTCTGCATTTTCTCAATGAACACGAAGACAAGAAGTATATTCTTCGCACATATGTTGTAGTCCATCCGGGTGGCTGCATTGAGAATTTTCGATATCTCAGAAACACCACTGTATTGCCTCCGGGAGAGGAAACTGTTGCATGGCTTTTTAAGCGCAGCGTTACAATCTGTGGATTTACAATTTCAAGGGATGACGCGTTTAAATATGCAACTTCTGAACTCGACGGCACTCTGCTGTATCAAGTCTATCTGATGGCGCAAGTCTGCCTTGACTCTGAATCTATATATTGTGAATTTCCCGTAGTTCAGGCAGTGCAGTCATTTCGAGATGATAAGCCGATGTTTGGTGCTTCCGAGGCGGAAAAGAGTCGTTATACACCGGGGACTGTGTCCCAAGATAATTCGGTAAATTTTACCAAGGCGTACTTTGAACTTACTGCGTATCTTGACAAACAACGCGGGACTCGGCTCACAAATCGTGTAAGAAGGGATCTATCAAAATATTCTTATCCTTTTCTTTCAATTCAAAGAAAGCGCGGCATCGGTCCGTTTCTGCAATATGCCAAAAGGCTCGATACGGAGGTCGGCTTTGGATGCACCCCTTATTATTCCCTGTACAAGTGGGGACTTGTCCTGTTTGGTGAAAAAATCTGTGACCGCTTGATTGTAAGTATTAAAAAGGCATTTGGGTATACCCCCAATTTTTAAGTCCATTCCGTGAATACCCCAAAATGTGCGGCATCATAGGCATAGCATCTAAAATACCAGCGTCTGATCGCTGCTGGCTCGCTCTGGGCCGTGATGCCCTGCGTCATCGCGGCCCGAATGACGCCGGTGAATGGTGGTCTGTGGATGGTTGCGTCGGTTTGGGGCATCGCCGACTTTCTATAATCGATCTCACCCCGGCTGGTCATCAACCCATGCATGATGTGGGTCGCGAGCTGTCCATTGTTTTCAACGGCGAAATCTACAACTTTTCGGACCTGCGGCGAGAGCTGGAGGCTAATGGGCATTCTTTCCGCTCTCATAGCGATACCGAGGTGATTTTGGCCGCGTATCGTGAGTGGGGCACGGATTGTCTTTCTCGTCTGAATGGCATGTTTGCGTTTGCGCTTTACGACGGTCGTAAGCGGCAACTGTTCATGGCTCGGGATCGGGCGGGGGAAAAGCCGCTCTTCTATGCGCTGGCCAATGGCACGCTGCGGTTTGCTTCCGAGCTCAAGGGCTTAATGGCTGATTCGGCGTTATCGCGGAGCATCGATCACGAAGCGCTCGATTCCTATCTTGCCTTTGGCTTTGTGCCTGGAGATCGCTGCATGTTGCACGGGGTCAATAAGTTGCCGCCTGCCCACGCGCTGACCTTTGAACTGAGCACCGGGCATGCAAAGGTCTGGCGATACTGGGAACTACCGGTTCATTCAGTTGATGGCGCATCTGAAGCAGATGAATCGGCACTGCTCAATGAATTGGAAACCCTGCTCGAGGATTCAGTTCGTCGGCAACTGGTGGCGGATGTGCCCGTTGGGGTGTTGCTCAGCGGCGGAGTGGATTCCAGCTTGGTGACGGCCATGGCAGTGCGCGCCACGCCGAAGGTCAAGACCTTCACGGTCCGCTTTCCGGGACATGGCCACTACGATGAGACCGAGCACGCGCGCCTGATTGCCGAACACTTTGGCACTGAACATGTAGAGCTTGAGGCGGGCGAATCCACAGTTGACCTGTTACCGTTGCTGGCCCGTCAGTTCGACGAGCCGATGGTGGATTCATCCATGATCCCCACATACCTCGTCAGCCGTCTGGTCCGCGAGCACTGCACGGTGGCGCTGGGTGGCGACGGAGGGGATGAGCTGTTTGGTGGATATGGACATTACAATCGCCTGCTCTGGATGCAGCAGAAGCTGGGTAATATTCCGTCTGGCCTGCGTGTTTCTATGGCGAGGGCGGCGGAAACCCTTTTGCCGGTTGGCTTCAAGGGGCGAAACTGGCTGCAGGGGCTCGAGGTAGATTTGCATAAGGGGCTGCCCCTGATTGCTTCCTGCTTTGACCGCTCTGTCAGGCGCCGCTTGATGGGGCAAAGTGGATTATGGTCACTCGTTGCCGAATCCATCCGTGAAAAACAAATTCCACAGACGCGGGACTTGCTTCAACGCGCTACCCGCATGGATTTCGGGAACTACCTGGCCGAGGACATTCTGGTGAAGGTGGATCGTGCCAGCATGCTCAATTCGCTGGAGATCCGCGCGCCCTTGCTGGACTATCGCGTGATCGAATTTGCTTTTGGAAAGATACCCTCGCGCCTGAAGGCCACGGCGATGGGCCGCAAGGTGTTGCTGAAAAAACTGGCAGCCCGCCTGTTGCCGCCGGAGTTCGACCAACACCGCAAACAGGGGTTTTCGATTCCGCTTGGCGCTTGGTTGCAGTCGGGGCCATGGCAGGAATATTTTCGCGAGGTGCTGTTGGGTTCGGACAGTTCCCTGTTTAACCATAAAGTGATAAGTAATTTGCTGGAGGGGCAGGCAAAAGGCAGGGCGAATGGCGAGCGCCTGTTTGCGCTGGTGCTATTTGAGTTGTGGCGACGAGAATATCGGGTCTCAATGTAGCTAATCCGGATATTTTTCTCCCGGCTGAACGGAAATGACCAGCATGGCAAAAATATTAATATCACCGCTTTTTATAGCCTTATTATTTCTGTTGCCGCTGCAGTTATGGCAAACGATCAAGCTCTGGAATGGTGGTGTGATGAGGAAAGCGTTGTTGATCTCAGCGCTCGCCGTCGTGATCGCGATATTATTTATCAGCACGCCTAACGGGAGCCGGTCGATTTATGGTCTGCTTTCTATGAATGGTGTTGATGAATCGGTTTGCCCAAAAGATCTGATCGTGGTGCTGAGCGGAGGCTATAATCCGGGGCCGGAAGAGAGATATGACTTGCTGAATAGAGAGACCGCGCTACGGGTCATTAAGGGTGTTCAGCTTTTCAAAGAATGCAATCCACGTATGATGGTAATGAGCGGGCGAATGATGAGCGGGAAAAAGGAGAGGCAGGTCGAGCTGATGCGAGACCTGGCAGTCGAACTTGGAATCCCGGGCGATAAGGTTTTGTTGGAGACGGAATCGATAAATACGAGAGAACACCCGATATATCTCAGCAAAATTGATATAGTACGTCCAGATGCTGAGATCGCAGTTGTGACATCACCGTGGCATCTTCGCAGGGCGATGATCGAGTTTCACAGATATTTTTTGAACGCATTTCCAGTGCCCGCCTACTATATGTCAAAGGACTTTTTACTCACAGTGAGGGATTGCCTGCCTGAGGTTGACTATTTGACTGAGTCTACCCTGATGTTTCGCGAGCTTGTCGGCATGATCTGGTATCGTCTACGTAATCTGTATCGCGGTTAATGAAACTGAGGTATGTCAACGTGAACCAAGAATTGCTAGAACTCCTTCGCTGTCCGCAAACAGGCCAGCGGCTTCTTTTGGAACAACCGGTATATCGCGACCAGCAGATCCATTCTGGATGGCTTGTTACTGAGAGCGGTCAGCATCGTTATGCGATCCGGAATTTCATTCCCCGCTTTGTGCCGGAATTAAACTACGCCGGCAATTTCGGCATGCAGTGGAACAAATTCAGACAGACACAGCTTGACAGTTTTTCAGGTCATCCGATTTCGGCCAACCGCTTCTGGAAAGCGACAGGATGGAGCCCCGATGCTCTTTCGGGGCAATGGGTGCTGGATGTTGGATGTGGTGCCGGTCGTTTTGCGGAAGTGGCCTTGCAAACTGGCGCCAAGGTTGTCGCGCTGGATTATTCCAGTGCCGTCGATGCTTGTTACGCCAATTTGAAGCATCATCCCAATCTGCATGTGGTGCAGGGCGACATTTATCACCTTCCGTTGCTCAAGGGATTTTCCCCTTTCGTTTATTCACTTGGCGTTCTGCAGCATACGCCGGATGTGGGCAGGGCATTTGCCGCCTTGCCTCCCATGGTTGCAGAAGGTGGGCGGCTGTGCGTCGATTATTACTGGAAGCGGATCAGAACAATGCTTCATGCAAAGTATTTGCTGAGACCAATCACCAAGCGCATGCCTGAAGATAAACTTTTAAACTTATTGCAATGCATAGTTCCTACGCTATTGCCTGTGAGCCAGCATTTAGGTCGCATTCCCGTGGTGGGCCGCGTGCTGAAGCGCTTTGTGCCCGTAGCGGACTATACGGGAATCTACCCATTGAGTGCACAACAGCTACAGGAGTGGGCGCTTCTGGATACCTTCGATATGTTGGCTCCTGAGTACGACAATCCTCAGACGTCGACAACGGTGAGGCGTTGGTTTGAGAAGGCTGGACTTGTTGACGTGGAAGTCTTCCATGAAGGACATCTCGTCGGGAGAGGCCGCAAACTGTCATAGTTCATAGTAGATGACGCAGGAGATGAACATGAACATTGTACTAAATTTTGTGGGATTGAGGGCGGGCGGTGGCAGGACAGATGGCATAAACTTGCTGTCGAAGATACCTGCATATGCACCTCAGACTCGCTTTTTCGCCGTGGTGCCAGCGGGATGCGGATATGAACGTGTCCCGTTGCCTCCCAATTGCGTCGTCCGATATGAACATGTCCGAAAATTCAACGATATTTGGCGCATCTATTTTGACAATGTCGTGCTGCGCAGTATCTGTCGGTCATTCAAGGCAGACGTACTGTTCACGATGTGCAATAATGGTCCCTTAAGTATCAAGAGTACTCGCCACGTTGTTATGTTGCGGAATGCTTACTATGTATATCGACGATCAGAATATGCGGATGTTATGCAGCAAGGGCTCTCAATGCGCCTAAAGATGGGTTGTCTTCGATATCTCTTTCGAATATGTGCGGAATCGGCAGACGCGATTATTGTGCAAACACATACGATGCGAGAACGACTCTGCATGAACTATCGTGTGACTGTTCCAGTCCATGTGATTGGCAAGAATGTCACTGAAAAAATAAAGACGCATGAGCTAATGGATGATGGAAGCAGTACGGCGGATCGAATTAGAAATCATCCGGCTGATTTTAAGTTCTTGTACCTTGCACGTTATTTCCCACAAAAGAATATGGAAAAGGCCTGCGAAGCGGTAGCTCTGGTGAGAAGCCGTGGGTACAATGTGACGTTGTTTCTGACAATAGAGAAAGATGACTATCGTGGTGCGCCGCAGCTCTACGATAGAATCAAGAGGGGAGATTATGGCGATGCCGTAATCAATGTCGGACGAGTCGATT
>Ga0265292_1001444_pt1 | contig 20917 bp, 18 predicted proteins | sample Munlanlewell296A_FD_189080 | JGI IMG/M metagenome (GOLD analysis project Ga0265292, IMG submission 189080) | Leachate microbial communities from a municipal landfill in Southern Ontario, Canada - Leachate well 296A | ecosystem: Engineered > Solid waste > Landfill > Unclassified | place: Canada... | reverse complement strand
TCCTGTTTATTGCGATGGCCTTCTGGGGTGTGGTGGACTGGCTGGCGAACCGCCAGCATACAGCCTGGCTCTGGCTGGCTGGCAGTCTCTTCGGCATGCTGCTCTTCTCACCGGGCGTGGTGGTAGTTGCTCTTGTGGGACTGGGTGTCTGGGCTTGGTTGCGTGAAAAAGAGCGCCGCATCAGCTGGTGGTGGGTTGCCGGAGTGGCGGCGGTGGTTGTGCTGGCAGCCTTGTTGCTGGGTGAAGTGGTGGGAGGCACGCTTCAGGTCCCGGGTGGGCCGTTGGCGAACCTGGTCAACTGGCTGCGTTATTCGGCAAATTATGGTGCTTATGTGACGGAGCAAAACTCCGGCTGGCTCCAGACGATCTTTAGCGTTTTGCCAGAACCACTGCATTTGCCATTTATCATCGGCTACGGGATTGCCCGGCCGGTGCTCCCGGCGGCAATTGCCGACCCGGCAGTCTGGCCGATGCGTGCCCTGAGTATCCTGCGTGGGTTGGGCTGGTATGCGCTCCTCCCGTTCCTGCTCTACAGCCTGCGTTCCATCTGGAAAACAGCCGATAAACGGGAACGCCTTGCCTGGCTGTGGCTTTGGCTGGTTACCTGGGCATGGATTATTATTTCAGCCGCTCGCGCTGGCGGCGATCAGTGGGACAATCCACGTTATCGCGTTATCCTATTGCTCTTCCAAGCCGCTCTTGCTGCCCAGGCCCTGACCTGGCAACGTGCCACCCGCGACCGCTGGCTGGGACGTATTCTGGCATTGGAAGGGGTTTTTCTTGTGCTGTTCGGTTACTGGTACATCAGTCGTTATGCTGGCTTGGGACTGAGGGTCTTTCATGTCTTTATAGTTTTTGCAGCCATAGCGGTCATCAGCGCAGCCATCCTTATCGGCGGCTGGTTCTGGGACCGGCGGCAGGTGAAACGGGGATAAGGAAGATTCCTAAAGATGTTTCCCTCAACGATGACGCTAAAGAGGCAAATAAAATTATGGGGTACAAATGCTGGCATCGCCTTGCATTAGCTTTGATGGGTGCGGTGGTATACCTTGCGTTTTCCATTCATTTGACCGCCGAATCTCCCTCAGGTTTTCGAGTTTTTTCAAACGAACTACGAGGTTGGGACCGTGGTGGATGGTTATACTATTTAAAGGATCAAAGATTCGGGTGGGTAAAAAGGATAATCAGCTTATTAAGAATGCGCTTGACGTATTTTCATTCGCGCTTATAATTCAGCCACTGAATTTTGAAAAGGATTATATATGCCCACTGCCCTCATCACCGGTGTGAACGGCCAGGATGGTTCCTATCTGGCCGAGTTCCTGCTCTCCAAAGGTTACCAAGTCGTTGGGATGGTGCGCCGTTCCAGCACAGTGACCTGTGAACGTATCCAGCACATTCAGAACGACATGACCATTGTACAGGGCGACCTGCACGATCAGAGTTCGCTGGTCGCCATCCTGGAAGAATACAAGCCTGACGAAGTCTATAACCTGGCAGCACAATCGTTTGTGGCCACCTCCTGGAGCCAAGCTGTGCTGACCGGCGAGGTGACGGCTATGGGGGTCACGCGGTTGCTGGAGTCAATCCGGTTGGTCAACCCGAAGGTGCGTTTTTACCAGGCTTCGAGCAGCGAGATGTTTGGGAAGGTCGTCGAGACTCCTCAGCGAGAGACAACATCCTTCTATCCGCGCAGCCCGTATGGGGTCGCGAAAGTGTACGGGCACTGGATCACGATCAACTACCGCGAGTCATACAATCTGTTTGCCGTCTCCGGCATCCTGTTCAACCATGAAAGTCCGCGGCGCGGGCTGGAATTTGTCACCCGCAAGATCTCACATGGGGCGGCCAGAATCAAACATGGCCTGGATAAAGAACTTCACCTCGGCAACCTGGATGCCCAACGCGATTGGGGCTTTGCCGGGGAATACGTGCAGGCTATGTGGCATATGCTCCAGCAGGAGCGACCGGAGGATTTCGTCGTAGGCACGGGCGAGACCCATTCGGTACGCGAATTTTGTGAAGCGGCTTTTAACTATGTGGGCTTGAACTATCAGGATTACATTGTAAAAGACGAGCGTTTTATGCGCCCATCCGAAGTGGATATGCTCATTGCGGACTCGGCAAAGGCGCGCCAGAAATTGGGCTGGTCTCCGCTTGTAGGCTTCAAAGATTTGGTTGCAATGATGGTCGAAGCCGACCTCAAGCATCTGCGTAATGGAAACGTATCATCGGAAAAGCAATGACGAATTCTGCCGAGTCAATCCGTGAACTGGCCCTGCTCGAAACCATCGAGCGAGACCCCGACGTGACCCAAGCCTCCATCGCCACACAACTGGATGTGGCGGTTGGCACCGTTAACTGGCATCTCAAACGCCTGATTGAGAAGGGTTACGTCAAGATTAAGCGCGCCAACCGTAAGAAATTGCGCTATATCATCACCCCCGAAGGGATTGCCCTGCGTGCCCGCCTGACGGTGGACTACATCGAACAGCAGTTCCTGCTCTATCGCAACACACGACAGCACGTCAAGGAACACCTCGAACGCGTACGCCAGGCCGGGTTCGACCGTCTCAGCGTGCGCGGGGATGGTGATGTGGCAGACATCTGCCGCCTGACGTGCATGGAGCAGGGCATGGCGGTTGTCCCGGAGGATAACGGGCCGGTACTGATGGTGAACGGGCTGCACATCCAACTGGAGGGCTTGCATGAGCGCTAAAGGGCATATCCTCGTGACCGGCGGAGCGGGTTATATCGGCTCGCTCCTGACCTCCGAACTGCTGCGCGCCGGTTACCGCGTCACCGTGGTGGACAGCCTGCTCTACGGCGGAGAGTCGCTGCTGGGGTTCTTTGCCCACCCAAACTTTCGCTTCGAGCGGGCTGATGTGACCGAGCCGGGCGCGGTGCGCGCCGCCCTGCCACGCGACTGGCCGAAACCGGAAGCAGTGGTCCATCTGGCGGCGATTGTCGGCTTCCCGGCCTGTCAGGCAGTGGGGAAACAGGCCGCCTGGCGCTACAACGTAGAGGCGGTGAAACACGTCTTCGAGTTGGCGGCCGGTTTCGGGTCCGGACGCTTCGTGTTTGCATCCACTTACAGCAACTACGGTCTTTCGCTGGATGGCAAGCCGGTGACCGAGTCATCGTTGCTCAATCCGCAGTCTTTGTACGCAGAGACAAAAATTGCCGCCGAAGAGTTTCTGTTGGCGCAGAAGGATGCTATTACTGCTCCGCTCATCTTCCGCCTGGCGACGCTGTATGGCGTTTCGCCGCGCACCCGTTTTGATTTGATCGTCAACCAGTTTGTGCTGGACGCTTATGCCAAACGGGAATTGATTATCTACCAGCGCGGCTACTCGCGCTCCTTCGTCCATGTGCGGGACGTGGTGCGTGGCATCATTTTGGGCCTGGAAGCGCCGCAAGAGAAGATAAAAGGGCGGATCTATAACCTGGGTACCGAGGATGGCAACTACACCAAAGACGAAATTGTCGGTTTGGTCATCAAGCGTCTGCCGGAAACGGTGGTCACTTACAAGGATCTGACCTTCGGAGGCGACATGCGCGACATCGCTGTCTCGTTTGAGCAAATCCGCCGTGAATTGGGTTTCGCTGCTACATTGACGGTGGACGACGGTGTGCGCGAAGTTGTCCGCGTTCTGCGGATAGGTATTATTCGCAACCCGCAGGATGAAAAATACACCAACGCTCGTTTTATTGTCCAATAATTATGGCAGAAAACTTCTGGAAAGATAAACGCGTAATTGTCACTGGCGGGGCCGGGTTCCTGGGTTCTTTCATCGTCAAAAAATTGGTTGCACGCGGCGCAGCGGACATCCTCGTCCCGCGTATCGAACACTATAATCTTGTGAAGCATGACGATATCTGCCGCCTTCTGGATGATGCCACGCTCTCCTTGGACCGCCGACCTGCTCACCTGACCCCGGCAGCCTATCAGCCTTCGGCCTTCAGCCCTCAACCTTCCGATTTGGTCATTCTCCACCTAGCGGCACGCGTGGGCGGGATCGGCGCCAACCGCGAACACCCGGCCGATTTCTTCTACGATAACTTGATGATGGGTGTGGAACTGTTGCATCAGGCCTGGCAGCGCGGCGCGGGCAAATTTGTGGCCCTGGGGACGGTGTGTGCCTATCCAAAGTTCACACCAGTGCCATTCAGGGAAGATGACCTGTGGAACGGCTACCCGGAGGAGACCAACGCCCCGTATGGCCTGGCGAAGAAGATGCTGCTGGTCGAGGCGCAAGCCTACCGCCAGCAGTACGGCTTCAATGCCATCTTTCTCCTGCCGGTCAATCTCTACGGCCCGGGCGACAATTTTGACCCGGCCTCCTCACACGTCATCCCGGCGCTCATCCGCAAGTGCTTTGAGGCGCAGGAACGCGGCGAAAATGAGATTGTCGTTTGGGGCGATGGCTCGCCGACGCGCGAATTCCTGTACGTGGAAGATGCTGCCGAAGGTATCCTGCTGGCAGCGGAGAAGTACAACGGCGCCGACCCGGTCAATCTGGGTTCCGGTTACGAAATTTCCATCAAAGACTTGGTCGAGATGATCTCCCGTCTGACCGGTTTTAAAGGCAAACTGACCTGGGATACGAGCAAACCCAACGGCCAGCCGCGCCGCGGACTGGATGTCAGCCGCGCTGAAAAATACTTTGGTTTTCGCGCCTGCACTCCGTTTGAAGCGGGCTTGCGCCGAACAATTGATTGGTACAAAGAGAATCGAAAATAGGATGGCTAAGATCACTATGGCAAAATCTGACAGAGTACAAAAGGGATCAAGCAAATGGGACATAGTTATTGGCCCGCAGCGCAATTTGTTCGATTTGCGTTTGCGTGAACTGTGGCATGCCCGTGATTTGATCATGCTGTTTGTGCGCCGTGATTTTGTTTCAGTCTACAAGCAGACCATCCTGGGACCGCTCTGGTACCTCATTCAACCATTATTGACAACCATCACTTTTACCGTCATTTTCGGTAACATCGCCAAACTCCCAACGGATGGTTTACCGCAGTTCCTGTTTTACATGTCTGGCACGGTCACCTGGACCTATTTTGCAAGTTGTCTAACCAAGACCTCCGAAACGTTTGTGAGCAATGCCAACCTGTTTGGCAAAGTATATTTCCCGCGCCTCGCCGTGCCGATTTCCATTCTCATTTCCAATTTGATCGCCTTTGCCATCCAGTTTGCCTTTTTCCTGGCCTTTATGGGCTATTTCGTCCTGCAGGGTACGCAACTGCATCCCAACTGGTGGATGCTTTTAACGCCAGTGCTTTTGCTGATGATGGCCGGGCTGGGGTTGGGTTTTGGCATTATTGTTTCATCCCTTACGACCAAGTACCGCGACCTTCGTTTTCTGGTGCAGTTCGGGGTTCAGCTTTTGATGTACGTAACCCCGGTCATCTACCCGATATCCTCCATCCCACATCAATTCCAGGTACTGATTCAATTCAATCCCATGTCATCCGTGGTGGAGGCTTTCCGTTATGCCTATCTTGGAGCAGGAACGGTGAATCTTGTCCAACTGGGTTATAGTTTCGGCATTATGCTGGTGGTCATCATCATTGGTGTAGTCATGTTCAACCGCGTCGAAGCCACATTCATGGATACCGTATGAGCGATCCTGTCATAATTGCGGAAAATATTTCCAAAGCGTATCGGCTGGGCCAGATCGGCAGCGGCACACTTACCAACGACCTTAAGGGTTGGTGGGCCAAAGCGCGCGGCAAGCCCAACCCCCTGTTGAAAATCGGCCAGGAAGAGTTGGATGGCGAAATTCTCTGGGCGCTTCGCGAGGTAAGTTTCTCTGTGGAACAAGGCATGGTGCTTGGTATCATTGGGCGCAATGGCGCCGGCAAAAGCACTGTGCTGAAAATTCTTTCGCGTGTTACAGCTCCCACCAGCGGGCAGATAAAAGTAAAAGGCCGCATTGCCAGTCTGTTGGAAGTTGGGACCGGATTTCACCCTGAATTGACCGGGCGGGAAAACATCTACCTCAACGGTGCCATCCTGGGCATGAAACGGGTCGAGATTGACCGCAAATTCGATGAAATCCTGGATTTTTCGGAAGTGGAACAGTTTATTGACACTCCTGTCAAACGATACTCTTCCGGTATGTATGTGCGCCTGGCGTTCGCTGTAGCCGCCCACCTGGAGCCGGAAATCCTGGTGGTGGACGAAGTGCTGGCGGTGGGCGATGTCGAATTCCAGAAGAAATGTCTGGGAAAAATGGGCGACGTGGCCCGGGAGGGCCGCACGGTGTTGTTCGTCAGCCATAACATGTCGGCCATCCTGCGCCTGACGCAGGAGTCAATCGTTTTGGAAAAAGGACATTTGGTGATTCGCGCCCCCTCCGCGGAAGCGGTGGACTACTATCTCTCTGGCGGAAACGCCAAGGCGGGTGAGCGCATCTGGGATGCGGACGAAGTCCCTGCCGACGCCGCGCCCTTCCGCCCGATTGCCTTGCGCCTGTTGGACAAGGCCGGGAAAATCGTGGACACGGTCCGCTCGACCGAAGCGTTTAAAATTGAAATGGAATATGCCCTGGCTGGCCCGTTGACTGGCCTGCGCATCGGAATCTACCTGAGCACGGCGCGTGGCGAGGTTGTGCTGACATCCTTTGACACCGATGACCAAAAGCACTTTGAGAAACACGGCTCACGCCCGGCCGGGCATTACATCAGCGGCTGCGTGCTCCCACCCGATTTCTTGAACGGCGGGTGTTACACGCTGGGCGTCAATGCCAGTTCCTACCGTGTCCGCCGCTACTTCATGGACGAACAGGCCCTCATCTTCAATGTGGACACTTCCGGCGCGCCGGGGATGCAATGGGCCGAGCCGCGCCCGGGCGTCCTGCGTCCGCGCCTGGAATGGAAGATTGAGTCCAAATGAGCGCCAGGGCGCAAGTCAAAGAACTGCTGGGCGAACTGCCCTTTACCGCTGAACTCTACTGGCTATTCCGCAACCCTGAGAAAAAAGCCTTCAGCCGCTTCAACCTCGAAACGCTGAAAGCGCGCCTGCCACAGTTGGTTGCTGACGTGAAGCCGCATATCGAGCCTGCGCCGCGCGGCAAGAAAGTCTTTTTCTTTGCCTCCTGGCATTATTGGATCATCCACACCACTTTGTGCGGTTTAACCCTGCGCGGCCTGGGCCACGATGTGACCCTCGGCTACTTGCCGTACAGCGACTATGACAAGCCGATCAGCCGCTTTGACTTGCGTCTCCAGGATTTGTACGCCCGTCACGTTTTAGAGAAGGCCCAGCCTCTGCTGAAAACCATCTCTTTTCTGGACCTGAAACCGGCGCGCGAAATTCCTGGTGCCTTGACCAGGGCTGTGGAGCAGGTCACGGTCTTTGATACGCAGTACACCCTCCAGCGTGAGGATGTTACCGGGAATGAGCCAATCTACCTCCTGCGCCACAAGCGCAATCTCGATGCCGCCCGCAAGGCCTTTGCTTATTTTCAGAAGAACTGTCCGGATGTGGTGATTATCCCCAATGGGATGATCCAGGAATACGGGGCTGTGTATGAAACAGCGCGTTCTCTCGGTATTCCTGCGACCACCTATGAATTCGGAGAACACGACCAGCGCACCTGGTTGGGCCAGAACAGGTTGGTGATCAACCACATTACAGATGAGCTATGGGCGGCGCGTCAGGGCAGAAAATTGAATAACGAGCAGCGCGCCTGGCTGGAATCTTTTCTGTTGGGTCGCCAGGGGCTTTCAACCGGTAAAACATTTGCTCATTTATGGCAAAAGACCGAACGCACAGGCGGAGCAAAAATACTTGCGGCGCTCAACCTGGACGAACGCCCGGTGGTGCTCCTTCCGACCAATGTGCTGGGCGATTCTGCCACTCTCGGGCTCACGGTATTCAGCCGCTCCATGGCCGAATGGATCGAGCGTGTCGTCCCGTTTTTCGCGAACCGGCCCGAGGTCCAGTTGGTGGTGCGGATTCATCCGGCAGAAACCTGGACAGTTGGCCCGTCGGTTGCAGAAATTATTCGCGCTGTGCTGCCAGAATTGCCATCCCATATCCATCTGGTCGGCTCGACAGAAAAAGTCAATACCTACGACCTGATGGAAATCGCGGACCTGGCGCTGGTGTATACGACGACTGCCGGGCTGGAGATGGCGACGCGCGGCATCCCGGTGGTGGTCAGCGGCAAGGCACACTATCGGGAGAAGGGCTTCACCTTGGATGCCGATACGTGGGACGAGTACTTTTCCATCCTCGACCGCGCCCTGGCCGACCTGCCGGGCCATCGCCTGAAAGCGGAGCAAATCGAGCGCGCCTGGAATTACGCTTACTGCTTCTTCGCGGAATATCCGCGCCCCTTTCCATGGCACCTCGAAAAAATCATGCTAGACCTGGAACAGCGCCCAATTTCCTATATCCTAAGTCTCGAGGGCCGTGCCACTTATGAAGCTACATTCCAGGAAATGGCTGGCGCGCCGATTGCATGGTGAGAGGAATATAGATGGCTTCTATTCGTGAAATTCTGGTCAAGGCTGGCCGCTGGCTTCTGTTGAGAGAACAAGGCGGCATTCGCGAGTCCATCCGAGGTAAAGGGAATGTTTTCCAGGCGGAAGAGGTAGCGTTCAATAATGTAGAATTGGATGTCATCGGTGATGATAACCAGATTATCATCGGCCGGGGTGGTGCCTTGACGAATGTTCGCTTCCGCTTGCGCGGGTCAGGACACCGCATCGAGTTTGGTGAGAATTGCCGGATCAGCCGCGGGGCGCTGCTGTGGTTCGAGGATGAAAACGGTTTGTTGCAGGTTGGTTCGAACACGACGATGGTGGAAGTTCATATCGCTGTGACTGAGTCGGGTTCCAAAGTGGTCATTGGCGAGGACTGCATGTTCGCCAACGATATTGATCTTCGCACCGGCGACAGTCATTCGGTAATTGATGTGAGTACTGGAGAGCGTCTCAATTGTCCGGACAACATTAATATCGGCAGACATGTCTGGATCGCGCCGCATTCTGTCATTTTGAAAGGCGTGAATATTGGTGAAAATTCGATTGTTGCCACTGGGGCGGTTGTCACCAAATCTTTTGAATCGGGTGTAATTATCGGAGGAAACCCAGCCAAAATTATCAAGGCGGGCGTTTCCTGGAAGCGTGAAAGAATTTCCAAAAAACGCTGACCACGAGGAGAAAATACTATGTCACAAACTCGAGTTCTCGTTACCGGTGCAGGCGGCTTTATCGGCCATCACCTTGTTACGTTCCTGCGCGCAAAGGGCTACTGGGTGCGCGGGGTGGATATTAAGGTCCCTGAATACAGCGAAGTAGACGCGGATGAGTTCGAAGTCCTCGACCTGCGCCGCTGGGATAACTGTCTGCAAGCCACGCGCGGCATTGACGAGGTCTACGGCCTGGCCGCCGATATGGGCGGGATGGGCTTCATCTCGGCCCACCACTCGGAAATCCTGCACAATAACTCGCTGATCAACACCCACACCCTGGACGCGGCGCGTGTCAACGGTGTGAAGCGTTACTTCTACACATCTTCAGCCTGCGTTTACCCCGAATACAAGCAGACGAAAGCCAATGTTGTCCCGTTGAAGGAAGAAGATGCTTACCCGGCCATGCCCCAGGATGCCTATGGCTGGGAAAAACTGGTTATGGAACGCCTGTGTACTCACTACCGCGAAGACTATGGTATCCAGACCCGCATCGTGCGCTTCCACAACATCTTCGGTCCGCAAGGGACCTGGGAAGGCGGTCGCGAAAAAGCTCCGGCAGCCATGTCCCGCAAGGTTGCCATTGCCAAGTTGACCGGCAACCACGAAATCGAGATGTGGGGCGATGGCGAACAGACGCGTTCCTTCTGCTACATTGACGACTGTCTGGAAGGGATTTATCGCCTGATGCGCTCTGACCATACATTCCCGCTCAATCTCGGCTCGGACCGCATGGTGACCATCAACGAACTGGCCCATATTGTTGCCAGGATTGCCGGTATCGAAATTACCATCAAGCACATTGACGGACCTCAGGGCGTGCGCGGCCGCAACTCGGATAACACCCGCCTGCGCGAAGTGCTCAAATGGGAACCGCAGCTCACGCTGGAAGAAGGCCTCAAGCATACCTACACTTGGATTGAACAACAGGTCTCCCAGAAACTCGGCCTGCCGATCCCGAAATAGTCTCTCAAGCCGATGGTGTATCATGGCATTCCTGACCATTTTCACGGCCCCCAAGCCGTTCACCAACCCGCATATCAACATTATCCAGCGAAACGCGCTGGCTGCCTGGACGCGGCTGGCGGATGTGGATGTTATCCTGATTGGTGATGAACCCGGCATCCCGGAAGCTGCGCACGAGTTCGGCATCCAGAACGTGCCGCAGGTGGAGCGCGACGAGAGAGGGATCCCACTCGTCAGCGCGGTGATGGAAATCGGCCATGCCCACAGCGATAGTCCGCTGCTGTGCTACGCCAACACCGACATGATCCTGATGTCTGACGCAGTCGAAGCAGCGCGGACGGTTTCGGAGCAGGTGAAGGATTTCCTGCTGGTCGGCCAGCGCTGGAACCTGGACCTGACCGAACCGTTCGATTTCAGCGGCGATTGGGAGTCCCGCCTGCGGCTCGATGTGGCTCAGCGTGGTGAGTTCTATTCGCCGTGGGGCATTGACTATTTCGTCTTCCCGCGCAATCTCTACAAGGAAGTGCCAAACTTCACTATCGGCCGCCCGGCCTGGGACAACTGGATGGTCTGCCATGCCCGCACGAGCTTTGGCATGGCGATAGACGCTTCGCGGGATGTGGTTGTCGTTCACCAGAACCACGATTACAGCCACCTCCCTGGCAACAAGCCACCCTACGGTTCAGATGTGGCGAAATCCAACCTGGCCAAGGCCGGGGGACGGAAGCACGTCTATAACATCCTGGATACGAACCGCGAACTCGTTCGGGGACGCATCCGCAGGCCTGAGGTCCGGGTGGTGCGCTGGTTGAGACGCCTGGAGCGGATGCTCATCAACGATACGGGCAAGGGTTGGAGTTGGGAAGCATCCTTACGGCTTCAGCGTCTACAGCGTCCATTGGCTTCCAAGCCGAGGAGATAAATTATGCGTATTGGTCACAACCCCGCAAGGTTTGTCGAAAAAGTGGCCCAGCCCGCCGGGATTACGGTGGCGGTGCTCAACTGTATCCCGTTCCTCAGTGGCTACTACGAACAGGGGTTGGAAGTGCTGAAGACGGTCATCGAGAGTCTAAATGCCACGCGGAAGGCTGAGCATCCCTACGATGTGATGGTATTCGACAACCATTCCTGCTCTGAAGTGCGCGCCTATCTTCAGGAAGCCTACGGGCAGGGAAAAATCCAGTATTTGGTGCTTTCGGATACGAACATCGGCAAAATCGGCGCATGGAACTTCATGTTCGGCGCGGCACAGGGCAAGTATGTGGTCTTTGCGGATGGTGACATTGGGTTCCGCCCTGGTTGGCTCAAGGCTTCGCTTGAGTTGTTCGAAGCATTTCCCAATGTTGGCATGGTGACGGCGCGTCCCTTGCGCTCGCCGATGGAATATTCTTCTGCTACATTGGAATGGGCGCGTCAACAACCTCCGGGCATATACAAGGATGGTCAATTCCTGGATTGGGATTGTTACTGGGAACATGCCCGTAGTACTGGGTACACCGAGGAGAAGGCGCGTGAGGAGTTCCATAAAGGGAATGACCATCGTCTGGTCTATCAAGGCAAGACAGCTTTTGTTGGCGCCACGCATTTTCAATTCATGGCACGCAGTGATTTACTCAAGCAGATCACCCCACTCCCCTCGGAACAGCCGATGCGCGGCGAGCGCGCTCTGGATGTGGCGATTAACGATCTTGGTTACCTGCGCCTGTTGACCGATAAACCGTACGTCTGGCATATGGGCAATACTCTGGCGGACTCCGCCCGCGCTACCACAACTGTCGCGAAACGCAAGTCTCTGTTGCAACGACTGCTATGGCTGCCATTTATCCGGCGGCCTCTTCTCTGGCTCAATAATTGGATATTTCGTCTGTATTTTATCAACGTGGATTAGAGCATGCCTGAAAACGTCCGTACCTGTCCCTTATGTGGAAGCGACCGTAGTCGATTATTCGACCAGCGCGAATTTCGCGGCCATTCTGTCTTCAACCGCTTGTGCCTGAACTGCGGGCTGGTCTATCAGTCCCCGCGCATGACAGAGGCCGAGGCCAATGTTTTCTACGCCGAGGAATATCGCCTATTTAACGAAGGTAGTGACGACCCGACCTCCCGCAACCTCAAGGACCAGCGCGGCCGCGCCGAATCGTTATATACGTTTATCCAATCTGTCGTTCCCGGTGTTAGCCGCCATCTCGATATTGGTTGTTCATTCGGCCTCCTGCTCCAGCGTTTTGCCGAGTCCTATCACAGCCAGCCGCTGGGCATCGAACCGGGTGTGAGACACCGCACCCATGCAAACAAGGAAGGATTGACAGTCTATGCCACGCTCGATGAACTGGAAAAACGCGAAAAGGAGCGCTTTGACTTGGTCAGCCTGTCGCATGTTCTCGAGCACCTGCCAAACCCGGTCGGTTATCTTGTCCATCTGCGCGAGACACTGATGGATAAAGTCGGCTGGTTACTGCTCGAGGTACCCAATCTCTATGCCCACGACTCCTTCGAGGTTGCTCACCTGGTCTCCTACAGCCGCCGTACCCTGATGCAAATGCTGGAGAAGGCCGGGTTTGAAATTGTCAGACTGGAACGACATGGACGGCCGCGCTCGAACCTTCTGCCGCTCTATCTCACCGTGCTGGCTCGGCCTTTACCCGGCGCGCCGCGAACCTGGAACCTGGTTCCGGAAAAGCGAGTGGCGTTCAAGCGTCGGGTCGGGATGCTTCGGCGGCATTTGCTGGAACGATTGTTTCCGAAACAGGCATGGTGGGCTTAGGTTATCCAAGGATGTTTTATTCCGGAAAGTGATACTTATGGAATCTAACAAAGAATTCCCCCCAGCCATTTACTGGAAAATGACCCCCATCATCCTTCATGGGACGGTGGCCGGGATGGATAACCGTGCCGAGGTTGAATTTGAAAGAGTCCAAGAGGGCGAAGACCTGGCGCAAGTGCACGGAGAGACTGTCAAGAATTATGCGGTATTGGATCAATTGGTGAGTGGCGCAATTGCACTCCTGAACAGGGTCGGTTGGCCGGTGCAAGGTGTGGCCGCGGACCTGGGATCAGGGACCGGTGTGGGCGCGTGCATCCTTTCCAAGTATCCTGCAATCCGGGAAATCTATGCCATTGAGTACTCTGAAAAGCATGTCACGCATGTCATGCCGGAAGTTTTCCAATACTTCCATGCGATGGGAGAAAAAATCCGGCGGGTGGTTGGCGACTTTAATGATATCCAACTCCCGGACGAATCATTAGACTTGATTCTTGAAATCGACTCTTATCACCACTCGGAAGATCTTGCACTTTCGGCGCAGGAAGCGTACCGGGTCTTGAAATCGGGTGGTGCAGTGATTGCGGTAGACCGCGCTTGGGCGGATGAGACGCCCGAGTCGCACCTTGATGATTTGCTGGCAAAAGAGTTCCCAGCGGAACTAAAAAAGAAATACGGCATCCAGGAGACTCAAAGTTTTACTCGCCGCGACTTCGGTGAGCATGAATATAAGTGCTGTTTCTGGGAGCAGACATTCCAGAAAGTCGGTTTTGAGACGTTTATGCTCATCCAGGACCATCCAAAAAATATTCCAGGGGCAAATTTCATTTTGCTGCGCTTGCCGGCGTTTGACTGGTCTGTGAAACTGGCAGCGAATCTTTACCGGCGTGGTAGAAAACGCGCCACTGTGTACGGCTGGGGCTATCAGCGACACGTTATGCTCTTCATAAAGCCTCAGGCGATAAAAGAAAGGTAATTGTGAAAACCATTTTTGTCATCATCGAACACGGCCTCTCTCTGGCCTATTTCCTGTATACCGATCTGTACAAACAGATGCTGAACGGCAAGGTGCGTCTTGTGATGCTGGTACAGGATGAACTGCTGCCGAAATTGCGGCAGGATTATGCCGGTGTTCCCAACCTGGTTTTTGAAAGCCTGCGTGAGGCTGAAGCAACCCGTTACCATCGCGGCTACCATTTCCGCATTCAGGAGATTCTGGAATATATCCGCGGCTCCAGCACCGACCGGCGCATCCCGTTGACTTACGTGGACACCAATCGCAGGCGCAAAATCCACGAGGCGCGCGGACGCTGGCGCTATGCCCTGTACGCCGCTCAGCCTGCCATCTACATCCTGCGCTACTCTCGTCTGGCGCGCAAGGCGTTCCTGTGGCTGCAAAAAAAATTATTTACCCCGAATATCTATGGCGACCTGCTGGACAAATATAAACCTGACCTGGTCGTCTCTGACGCGGCGGGCTGGCGGCTGGACCGTTATCTGCTGCGCGAAGTCAACCGGCGCAGCATCAAGACCGCCACAGCCATCGTCGGCTGGGATAACCCCAGTTCCAACGGATTGGTCGGGGCGCACGTAGACTACGTCAACGTCTGGTCGAAGATCCACGCCTGGGAGATGAACGTCGGCTTGGATTGGCCGATGGACAAAATCCACGTCGGCGGGATGCCGCTCTACGATAATTACCTGTCGGGCAAATGGGCGGTCTCGCGCCAAGAGTATTACAAAGTGCATGGCTTGGACCCAAAAAAGAAGCTGGTGGCATTCGTTACCACGGCCATGAACATTACGCCCAACCTGCACCTTGTGGAGTTGATGGCTGAAATCATCTCGAGCGGCAAGCTTTCCCGACCTGCCCAGTTGCTCGTCCGCCTGCACCCAAACCATTTCCGGCCCATCCCGCACTATGAGCAGGAACGCGAAGCCATCTACGAAGTCGCAAAGCGCTATCCTGACGTGTACATCGTCGCACCGCAGGCGTTGGCTGGAGATCTGCCTCGTTATTCCGGCGAGGATTTCCAGGAAAAGGGTTCCATGCTGGCTCATGCCGATGTGGTGGTGACGATTTACTCGACGATGGTCGTCGAAGCGTCCATACACGATAAACCTATCATAAGCGCGTGTATCAACACGCCAACCGGCTGGGAAGATCATTACTGGATTCCCCTATCTGAGGTGCCCACCTGGCCAACCGCGGCGCGCGTGGACGAACTGGGCGCCAGCCGGGTGGCCTTTACAGCCGAACAAATGGTGGATGCACTGAACCTGTATCTGGAAAACCCAAAATTGGATGCGGAGAACCGTCAGCGTTTCATCGAACAGGAACTGACTTTCCTCAAGGCCGGGGAAGCCACTCAAAAGACAGCGGAGTTTTTCCTCTCGCTGCTGGAGAAGTAATTATGTCTGCCCTTCAATTGAAGATAGACGAACATCTGGTTGGTGAGAACGCGCCTTGCCTGATTATTGGCGAGGTAGCACAGGCCCACGACGGCAGCCTGGGGATGGCTCATGCTTTTATTGATGCCATTGCCAGCGTCGGAGCGGATGCGGTCAAATTCCAGACGCACATTGCCCACGCCGAGAGTTCGGCGCAGGAACTATTCCGGGTCAAATTCAGCCAGCAGGATGCCACGCGCTACGATTATTGGAAGCGCATGGAGTTTACCGAAGAACAATGGCAGGGACTTGCCGACCATGCCCATCAGCGCGGACTGCTGTTCCTGAGTTCGCCGTTCTCGGAAGAAGCCGTGGACATGCTGGACCGCGTCGGGATGCCAGCCTGGAAGGTCGCCTCCGGCGAAGTGAACAACCCGTTGCTGTTGGAGCGCATCCTCTCGACCCGGAAGCCGGTCTTGCTTTCGACGGGTATGAGTCCACTCTCGGAAGTGGACCGCATTGTGGAACTTGTCAAAAAGAATGACTTGCCGCTGGCAGTTTTTCAATGCACCTCCAAGTACCCGTCTGGGCCGGAGGAGGTCGGGTTGAATATGCTTGGGGTTTACCGTGACAGGTACCAGGTTCCGGTGGGGCTCTCCGACCATTCGGGCAAGATATATTCTGGGCTGGCGGCTGTCACCTTGGGCGCGTCCATTCTGGAAGTCCACGTTACATTGAACCGGGAGATGTTCGGGCCGGATGTCCCAGTTTCCCTGACTCCGTCAGAATTAAAGGAATTGGTGGAAGGGGTGCGGTTTATTGAGAGTGCACTGTCACACCCCGTGGATAAAGATCAATTCGCCGCTGAACTTGGCAACATGCGAACGATCTTTGGAAAAAGCCTGGCAACGCGTCTGGATTTGAAGGCCGGGCACGCCTTGCGGCGTGAAGATTTGACGGCGCGCAAGCCGGGCACCGGTATTCCTTCCGAGCGGTTGGAAGAAATGCTTGGTAAGGTGCTCAAGCGGGATGTAATTGCCGGTGAATTCTTAAGTTTGTTGGATTTTGAAAATGACTAAAAAACGAAAAATCTGTGTGGTAATCACGGCCAGGCCGAGTTATTCGCGCATCCGCACGGCGTTGAAGGCCATCCAGTCGCATCCTGACCTGGAACTTCAACTCGTGGTGGCTGCTTCGGCCCTGCTCGACCGCTACGGGAAGGTGGTGGAGACTATCAAGCGCGATGGTTTCAATATCAACGCGCAAGTCTACATGGTGGTGGAAGGCGAGAACCTGGCTTCATCGGCCAAGACCACTGGCATCGGCCTGATGGAACTGGGGACAGTCTTCGACAATCTCAAACCGGATATCGTGGTGACCATCGCCGACCGCTATGAGACGATCGCCACCGCCATCGCGGCGGCGTATATGAATATCCCGCTGGCGCACATCCAAGGCGGGGAGGTGACCGGTTCGATCGATGACAAAGTACGCCACGCCATCACCAAACTGGCCGATTACCACCTGGTCTCCACGCAGCGGGCAGCCGAGCGTGTCACCCGCTTGGGCGAAGATTCGCAGTATGTCTTTGTGACCGGCTGTCCCTCGGTTGATATCGCCGCGGATGTGCTGCGTAATCCCGGAGAGATCGGGAATCCTTTTGAGAAGTATGGTGGTGTTGGTGCAGAAGTGGATATCTCGAGCGGTTACCTGGTGGTGATGCAGCACCCAGTTACAACTGAATACGAGCGCGCCCGCCGCCACGTGACCGAGACACTACATGCCGTCCGCGACATCGGTCTGCCAACGCTGTGGTTCTGGCCTAACGTGGACGCCGGTTCGGATGGGACCTCGAACGGTATCCGGGCTTTCCGCGAGATCGAGAAGCCAACGAGCATCCATTTCTTCAAGAACATTCCACCGGAGGATTTCCTGCGTCTGGTCTATCACAGCCGCTGTATTGTCGGTAATTCGAGCGTAGCCATCCGCGAGTGCTCGTTCCTGGGCGTACCGGCAGTCAATATCGGTTCGCGCCAAATGGGACGCGAACGCGGCCCCAACGTGGTTGATGTGGGGTACGACCGCCATGAGATTATGCAGGCAATTAAGAATTTCGAAGAACGTCCCCGCCCCGAGAGCGTTCCTTTGTATGGTGATGGCCATGCCGGGGAGCGCATTGCACAGACTCTGGCAAACGTGCCTCTCAAATTCACCAAGCGCCTGACCTATTAACCTATGGAAGAAAAAATTCTGGCTGTCATCACTGCGCGCGGCGGGTCAAAGGGTGTCCCGCGCAAGAACATCCGCCTGGTATGTGGCAAACCGCTCATCGCCTATTCGATTGAGACGGCCCTCCAGGTCCGTGACCGGCTGTACCGGATTATTGTTAGCACGGACGACACCGAGATTGCGGACATTTCCCGGCATTATGGTGCGGAGGTACCGTTTATGCGTCCGCCCGAACTGGCTGCGGACAAAACCCCGACCTTGCCGGTTTTGCAGCATGCCGTCCGATTCGTTGAAGAACAAGATAAGGTCCGCTTGGATTGGGTTCTGTTACTCCAATCTACTAGCCCGCTGCGCACAAAGGATGACATCCTGGCGGCACTGGAACTGGCCCACCTTGGCGGTTGTGACTCGGTCATCAGCGTAGTGCAGACCCCGACCCATCCGCTGTTCATGAAGCGCATCGAGAACGGTAAGTTGGTGTCTTTTTCGGATGTGCTGGTGGAGAAGGAAGGCACCCGCCGGCAGGACGCACAACCGCCCGCCTACGTCCGCAACGGCGCAATCTATCTCACCCGCCGGGATGTTTTGATGGAGCGCAATTCCATCTGGGGCCGCTTCATCCGTCCATACGTGATGCCGCCCGAACGATCTGTTAACGTGGACAGTGAACTGGATCTGAAACTGGCTGAGATCATGCTCCAGTCCGGCATAGATGCCGGTTGATTTTTGAAGAAAGGAGGAATTATGAAACGAGAAGAAATATTTTTCATCGCGCCTTGCTTGAAAGAAGGTTCTCTGGCGGAAGCGGGTCTCAATTTTATCGAGACTGCCCTGAAGATGGTCGAAAGTAACTACAGCGGCGTGCTCAAAACCTGGGCCACGCACTATCTCTTCGTCAGCGCCGAGGCCGCCTTCAAAAGCAATGCGGATCCGACGCTGGCCCTCACCTCCGCACTCAATGAACTGGCAAACCTGTTTGCGGTGGCTGGCCATCTCGATACCAAATTCCTCGGCGCAGCCAATGCTCTGCACGGGGCATTGGAAACCATCGAAGCCAAAGAAGCCGAAACCGGCGATCATTACGGCAACCTTTTCAAGGCTTTCGATGACGAACACTATTTCGAGGAAGCTGCCAGCTTGCTGCGCACGCGTCTGACCCGCAATGGGATAGACCTCGACCAGGTCTGCAACTGGGACGTGCTCGACGCTGGCTGCGGCGGCGGACGTTATTCGGCGGCCTGGGCCAAACTGGGCGCCAAAAGTGTGACTGGCGTGGACTTCTCCGAAATCGGCATCCAGACCGCCCACGAACGGACAACCAGCAAGTTCAGCAATGTCAAATTCGAGATTGGTGACGCCCTTGCCATCCCCTTCCCTGATAATTCCTTTGACTGTTCGTTCTCCAATGGTGTTTTGCACCACACGCGTGACTGGAAGAAAGGTATCCATGAAATGGTGCGTGTCCTCAAGCCGGGCGGGTTTGGCTGGCTGTACCTCATCGAGAACCCCGGCGGTTATTTTTGGGATATTATCGAAATCCTGCGTATCCTGATGGGACCGATTGACAAATCTCTGGCGCGTGCCAGCCTGCGCATTCTGGGCGTCCCCACCAACCGCATCTTTTACATCCTCGACCATATCATGGTGCCGATCAATATCCGCTTGACCGAGCAGGAGATCGAAACCTGTCTCGCCGAAGCGGGCGCGAAAGACATCCGCAAGCTTCCCCGCGGCACCGATTTCGACCGGATCGAACAGATTTATGGCAAGGTTCCCTTTGCCAAGATGAAATACGGCGTGGGCGAGCAGCGCTACATATTCTCCAAATAGAGAGGAAACGAGGCTTCGATTATGTGTGGCATTTCTGGCTGGGCCGGGACGGGTTGGAAGCGTGATCATCTCAACGCGATGGTCACGGCCCTGTCCCACCGCGGCCCGGATGATACCGGCTTCTACGTTAATTCCGCGGGAACAATTGGGTTGGGGCACAACCGACTCAGCATCCTCGACCTCTCGGCAGCCGGGCACCAGCCGATGACCGACTCCACCGGCAAGGTGCACCTTATCTTCAATGGCGAGATCTATAACTACCTCGAACTGCGCGCAGAAATGCCGGATTATCCCTATAAGAGCCAGACTGATTCTGAAGTCCTCCTGGCCGCTTACCAGCGATGGGGCGAATCCTGCCTCGACCACTTCGTTGGGATGTTCGCATTCATCCTGTGGGATGAAGAAAAGCAACAGCTGTTCGCCTCCCGTGACCGGTTTGGCATCAAGCCATTGTTCTACCATCTGGAACCAAACGGCAGCCTGGTGCTGGCAAGCGAGATCAAGGCCCTGCACGCTGCAGGTGTGGACCCGGAGCCTGATCCTGTTGCCTGGGCCACCTACCTGGCCGACGGCCTGTACCACCACTCTGAGCGCACCTTCTGGGCCGGAGTCCAGTCCCTGCCCCCGGGTGGAAAGTTGACCTGGCAAGATGGCAAACTGACGGTTTCCCACTGGTATAACTTGGCCAACAAAGTCACTGAGACGGATACGCGTCCCGTGGACACCGTGATGCAAGAATATCTTGCCTTGCTCGAGCAGAGCGTGGCCTTCCGTTTCCGCTCCGATGTACCGGTGGGCATCAATTTGAGCGGCGGCCTGGATTCGTCCATCCTGCTCAGCCTGGTGCACCAGATTCAGGGTCCGGAAAGTGACGTGAAGGCTTTCACTTTCGTCACCGGAGACCCGGCCTACGATGAGACGCCCTGGGTCCAGCAAATGCTGGTGCAGACGCGTCACCCGTCCATCCTGTGCCTGCTGACAGCCGGCGAGGTCCCGGCGCTGGCCGAATCGGTCCAGTACCACGAGGATGAGCCGTTTGGCGGAATCCCCACGCTCGCCTATGCGCGTCTCTTCGAACGTGCCCGCGCCGAGGGCGTGATCGTCCTGCTGGATGGCAATGGCATGGACGAGCAGTGGGCCGGTTACGATTACTACCAGTCGGCCTTGCGGGGGAAGTTTGCCGGGCTGGTGCAGGGAACGAAAGAAAAGCCGATGCGGCCGGAGTGCCTGATTCCCGATTTTGCCGCGCAGGCTGAGAAATTCCCGTTCCCGGTAGCCTCCCCGGACCCGGTGCGGAATTTGCAGGTACGTGACATCGTCTACACCAAGATCCCGCGCGTCACGCGTTTCAACGACCGCATTTCGATGCGCGTTTCCACCGAACTGCGTGAGCCGTTCCTCGACCATCGCCTGGTCGAGCTGGCGTTGCGCCAGCCAGTGGAGCGCAAAATCCAGGGCGAGACGCGCAAGTTCCTGCTGCGTAAAATCGCAGCCCGCTTAGCGCCTGTCGGGGTGGTCGAGGCGCCCAAGC
>Ga0265292_1001443_pt1 | contig 20919 bp, 19 predicted proteins | sample Munlanlewell296A_FD_189080 | JGI IMG/M metagenome (GOLD analysis project Ga0265292, IMG submission 189080) | Leachate microbial communities from a municipal landfill in Southern Ontario, Canada - Leachate well 296A | ecosystem: Engineered > Solid waste > Landfill > Unclassified | place: Canada... | reverse complement strand
AACAGATTCAGTTGGCTATGAATGCAATTACTTCTTTTACTGATTATCCGTTGAAACTAGCGAGTAGACTCGGATTTAGCATGGTATTTATCTCTGGAATCTTAACAATTTATATTTTAATGAAAAAATTTATTTACAATACTCCATTAATAGGGTGGACCTCCCTTGTTGTGGCAATTTTATTTTTAAATGGAATTCAAATGATTATTTTAGGTATTGTGGGTGAATACTTAGGTAGAAACTATCTTGAATCAAAGCATCGACCGCTTTATATTGTTAACAAAACGTTTGGAGTAAAAAAACATGTCCCTAATTAATTTTTCTGAATTTGATTCGAAAATTTTTAATTGCCAGGTTGGCAAGGTTTTTTTGACTGATAAGTCTGACTCGGATGAGGTTTTACAGCAGCTAAAATCAGATTCATCAAAAATTATATTTGCATTTACTCCATTTACACAAAGCCACATACATATTGTTTTAGAGAATTATGGATTCCATCTAGCAAGTATTAGAAGTACTTACCTTGCTAAGGTCGAGGATCTGCCTAATTTTACAAATTCAAATATCAAAATTGTATCCTGGAGTCAAGAACAGCCAGCAATTAGAGAAGTTGTTTTAAAAAAAATAGCCAAAACCATTGGTTCAACTAGCAGATATTACCAAGATACTTCGTTACCAAGTGAAGCGGTTCATGAGCTTTATCTAACTTGGATAAAAAATAGTTTATATCAAAACTATGCTGATGAGGTTCTATTGGCCTACTCTGGCAATAGGTTCGCTGGCTGGCTGTCACTGAAAATTGGCTCTGACAAAGCCTCAATTGATTTAATTGGAGTATTATCAGAATTTCAACATGCTGGTATAGGCGCATCGTTAATTGCTTATGCTAGAAAATTACTGTATAAAAAAGTTAATTTTTTGGAGACAATAACCGAAGGTGAAAACATTAGGGCTATTCGCTTTTATTCAAAAAATGGGTTTAAATTAACAAATCTAGAGTTGGCCTATCATTATCACCAAAATAACAAATGAGAGAGATTTCTATGAATAAAATTATTAAAAAAACGGTTTTAGTGGCGGGGGCAGGTGGTTATTTGGGCACTATGTTAGTGCCAAAGTTACTTGAAAAAAACTTCAAGGTTATTGCGCTAGATAGATATTATTTTGGAGACGTTTATGATCAAAACACTGATCCAAATTTGATTGTAGTAAAAGACGATGTTAGATATTTTAATCATGAGCTTTTAAATGATGTTTGGGCAGTAGTTAATTTGGCTGCTATTTCCAATGATCCAGCTTCAGAGCTTAATCCAAAAATTACTCAAGATGTAAATTATAAAGGCGCCGTATCACTTGCAAAAAAGGCAAAGACAGCTGGTGTTGAGAGATATATCTTGGCATCCTCGTGTAGTGTTTATGGTCACTCAGACGAATTTTTAACCGAGCAATCAGATTTGGCTCCAATATCTGAGTATGCCAAATCCAAAATTAGCGCTGAAAAAGAAATTTTATCTTTGGCAGATAAATCATTTTACCCAGTTGCATTAAGAATGGGTACTTTGCATGGCTTGTCACCTCAAAGGATGAGGTTTGATTTAATTGTCAATTTAATGACATTACACGCTTGGAAAAACAATAAAATATTTATTATGGGAGGTGGAAAGCAATGGAGACCGCTACTTCATGTCGAAGATGCGGTTGACTCATACTTAACTATTTTAGAACATAAAAACCCAATAAAATGGACGGGAGAAATTTTTAATGTGGGCAACGACACAGAAAACTATCAGGTCTATCAAGTTGCGGAAATATTTAAGACCTATTTTCCATCGCTGAGTGTTGAACAAACACCAGATGATCCAGACAAAAGAAACTACAAAGTCACTTTTTCAAAAATTAGAGATGTGTTAGGCTTTAAAACCAGTAGAACTGTGATCAATAGCATAGTTGATATAAAAAATTCTCTTGAAAGTGGCCAGATAATAGATGACTTAAGAACAAAGACAGTAAATTATTATCAGCATCTGATTGAATCAGATTTAATTTTGTCTAAAATTAAAATTAAAAATAAAATATTTTAAAATGGAGCAAACAAAAATGCAAAAAACAACTCAAAAAATTGAATTTTACAAACATAATTTGGGTCAGGATGATAAGAATGAGATGAAAAAAGTGTTAAATTCACTTTTTTTAACTACCGGAGAACAAGTCAAGACGTTTGAAAAAAAACTAGCAGATTACCTGAAAATAGAGCATGTTTTAGGTGTAACTTCCTGCACAGATGCGTTGTTTTTAGCCCTATTAGGTCTCAAAATTGGTCCTGGTGATGAAGTAATTACTACTCCAATGTCATTTATAGCGACTGCAAATGCGGTTGAGTATTGTGGGGGAAAGCCAGTTTTTGTTGATGTTGAGCCAACTACAGGTAATATTGACGCTAATTTAATTGAACAAGCGATTACGCCAAGAACAAAAGTAATTTTAGCAGTTCACCTCTACGGCCAGATGTGTGATATGAAAAAAATTCATGCTATCGCCAAAAAACATCACCTGAAAGTTGTTGAGGATGCTGCCCATTGTATAGAGGGAGAAAGAGATGGGATTAAAGTCGGTGAATTGGCCGATGTGGCCTGTTTTAGTTTTTATGCTACTAAAAATATTACTTGCGGCGAAGGGGGAGCTTTGGCCTGTCATGACGACAAATTATATGACTGGTATCTCAAGGGACGACAGCATGGGATGAGTAAGAGCGCTGCAGATAGATATACCAAACGCTATGAGCATTACGACATGGAGTTTTTGGGTTATAAAATGAATATGAGTAACGTCCAAGCAGCTTTGTTGGTACATCAAATTGACAGGATGGAAACTTACCTGGGTCGAAAGGAAACAATTTCCCAAATTTTCAATAAAGCTTTTGATAAATTGGTAGGAATTGATTATCCAAAAGTTTTAAGTAAGACTAAGCATGCTCGGCATCTCTACACAATTCTAGTCGATTCAAAAAAAAGAGACCAGTATTTGAACACTTTGCAAGATGAAAATATCGGCGTGGCAGTAAACTTTAGGCCAATACATCTAATGAAGTATTATCAGGAAAAGTACGGTTACAAAATTGGCGATTTTCCCAATGCAGAGAAGATCGGTGCTTCAACAATTACTTTGCCTCTTTACCCAAAATTAGCTGCAACAGAAATTAAAAGAATCATTAATTCGGTTAAAAAAATTTCTACAACTCAATGACGACAATTCAAAAGTGAAATTTTAGACTGTAATGCTCAAGCACTTTTTTGGTTTATATTTGTGATGTTTAAAAATTGACTTAGATTATCTCACTGAGGACTCGCTTTTTGATTATTTTTGCAGGATTACCAACGACAATTGAAAAGCTTGGGATTGATTTAGTAACTACTGAGCCTGCCCCAACAACGCTTCCTTTACCAATTATCACACCAGGTAAAATAATTGCATCACCTCCAATCCAACAATGTTCTTTTATTTGGACGGTTTTAGCCATATCCTTGAGCTCTATGGTGCTATGTTCATGCGTGGCGGTATAAATTTTTACATTTGGACCAATTGCTACATGATCGCCAATCACGATGTTTGTTTTTGCGTCATGCATCGAAGCATAAAATTGAGAACCTCTATTTATAGATACAAAACTTCCAACCTCAATTTTCCAAGGGTATCTAAAGTAGGTGTCATGATCAATAAATGATTTTTTTCCATATTTTTTAAATGTCAGTAAGTAAAAAATGTTTCTTATAAACCATGGAAAACAATTAACAAAAAAAGAAAGAATCTTCTCCAAATAAGAATATAGTGAAAAAATTACCATTTCTGATTCGCGACCTTGTGTTGACATGTGTTAGTTATGGCTAAGACAAATATAATTAGTTAAATATTGTAATCATTTAAAGTAAAATCTTTAATCAGAATTTTTACAAACAAAAGCAAAAAAATGAGTGTTTTCCCAAACATTTAGTCGACTTGGATAAATATCAATAAGTTCTACATTGGCAAAGTGTTTTTTAAGTATTGATAGATCTTTATTTACATGTTTGTAGTTGGCTTGATATTTGTCACCAATTTGTTCCGAAAATTTGTCAATTAAAACGTCATTTTCCAAACCGCATTGATGCTTAACAATTAAAACACCACCTTTAGTAAGCAATTTTTTATACCTTTTGTAAATTAAAGCAGTGTCGTCATCATCAAAATATGTAATTATTCCAAACATTAAGATCAAATCATATTTTCTCTTATCTTGATAAGTTAAAATGTCGGCTTGCTGAACTTCAAATTTTTTAGAAACCTGGCAGTGTTCTAGGAATTCACCAAATTTATCTGTTCCCTTTATATAAGCTACATTGTCTGCTAATTGATTAGTCAAAAAACAGGTTCCACAAGCCACGTCTAAAACATTGCTTTTTGATGTAGCATATTTCTTTATAAGATCCAAATCGTACAAATGGGTGTCATCTTGTTTGAAATGAGTAGAGATTCGAGCATCTTTAATTTGAGCCCTTTTACTCCAAAAATTATTGACTTGTTTTCTTGATATTTTTTTCATTAAAAATAATTCCTTGCCCATCTCATTGCTTCAACCAAGTCTTTTGGTGAGTCAATTTCTCTACATTCTATTTCCATAGCCCTAATTGGGAGACAGGTTTCAAGTGTTTGATATACATGCTCAAAATTCTTAGTAATTTTATCTTTTTTGACTTGAACTAACCCAGTCCACTCAAACAAAGTACGCTGTCGATGAAATTTTGTTGCAAAGGCTAATTTTTTTTTCATTAGAATATCTACACAAACAGGATTGTCGGAGTTGGTTGGACCGTAGCCAATAATTTCTTCATTGGAAGCTAGTAGCTTTTTTAGGTCTGATGGTTTGATTAATAAATCACCGTCTAATGAGATAACTAAATCATTGGCAAATCTAGATCCTCGATAAAGACTTCCGAGTGTGCCTGTGGACTTGTACTCATGATTAAAAACAAATGTAATATTTTTACGTTTTCTTAAAATTGTTTTAATCAACTCCTGATGATCGAAACCTACAACAACTCTAACATCATCATAATTTTTAACGGCATCGAGCTGGTGATAAATGAGGGGTTTTCCACCGACCTCAAGTAAGGCTTTTGTATGCCCAAAACCAAGTCTGGAGCCCATTCCAGCTGCGTTTATAATAATTGTTTTAGAAAGTGACATAATTTCAAATCATTATAAATTGCATAGTCTGCAATTTCTAATAGCGAACTTGCGGGCGCGTGTACTCCACCATATGCGATGCTTATTTGAGCACCCATCAACATTTCCAGGTCGTTATGTCCATCGCCGATCGCAACAATTGGAAATTTACAGTGACTGTGAATTCTTTTTTTTCTTAATATTTGTTTGACTCCGAGCAAGGTGTCATCCTTAAAATTAGCAACAGATGAAAGCACGTCTACTCCCAATTTTTCAACTAATATTTTTAACCAAACATCTAGGTTTCCTGTCACAATGTGACATCGATCAGAATTATTTTGAAGAAAATCAAAAATTGGCTTGCTTATTTGAACACCCCCAACAATTTTTTGGACTCTTGAGATTGGGATATTCTTAAGCATTTTTACTCTTTTAGTAAAGCTTTGATCAAAGGGAATATCCCCATCCATGGTTTTTTTGGTTAATTCATCCATCTCCTTTTCGATTCCTAAATCCTTGGAAATGAGCGGTAATAACTCAGTTTTTGTAATAGTTCCGTCCAAGTCAAAAGCAAAATGTAAGTTTGACATATAAGGATCAGTCTAGACAATTATTTCAGCCGTAGCCCGGTGCATATCAAACGGTTTTAAAATATTTGGTAACATGGTGGGTTCTATTTTATTTAAATTAACGTCAGCTATTGTCTTATAAAATTTAATTTCAGGAAAATTATTTTCAATCATTTTAAAATCATTTGTCCCATAATGTGAGTTTTCCATAATATTAATGGTTGTTTTGCCTAAAAGATAGCTTTCTGCATTGATTGATGATACCCCATTAGCAAAAATAATTTTGTGCTCATTGATAACGTCGCAGCTATTATTACTGGCTTCGAAAACATGTACTCCGCGTTTTCGATAATAGTTGGTAAACTCACTACTCTCAGACCAAAGTGGGAATTTTATCGAGACTCCTTGTTTTAGGATTGGATAATTTGCCTCAAAAGATTTTTCTTTCCCCATTTTTATGTGAAGAATAAAGTCAGATAAAAGCCAAACAGCAAGATTAGGAGCGTAAATTGGATCTTTTTTTACATGATATTTGATCCAGCCAACTTCTATTGTGTTGCAAATTGGTGAAAACAAAGTAGTAAATGGCTCAGAAGGTGATAAAAATAAATCAAATTGATTTAAATATTCTTTTTCGTTTGCGATTAATGGGAATAAAAGATCATGCGGAATGTAAACACTTTTTACTGGTTTGAGAAGGGAGATTAGTTCTAAGACACTATAAAAGTTATTATTATTTGGGTAGAAATCTGTAAAATTACTTTTATTAAGTAAAAAATGGCCAGAAGTAACTAAAACAATTTTATTTGACCTAAGTTTATTAATAATTGTTTTACTGTTTTTAATTTTTAAAGCATCAATTTCAATGCAGTTAAATTTTCTAGAAAATTCCAAAAATAATTCATGCAAAACATACTCGCCTCCAAACCCATAAAATAAGTAAATTAACTTCATACTTTAGGGAGTTTCGTGGCTTTATAAAAAACAGTTCTAGTAGTATGAGCGTCCGTTTTTTTAAATGAATTTTTAAGAATTTTCAAACCATGTTTGTAGCTAAATTCAGAAAATTTAATGAATTTGTCAATATTTACTGTAATCTCAATAAATCCGGAATTGTGAATTAATTTGCGAGCTAAATTATCGCTATAGGTTATATTTGAGCCACTCCAATTAAAGTCAAAAATCATTTGATTCGATGAAATAGAAAAAGTGTTTATTCTAACTGATAGCAAAGCCATTTCTCTAATTTTAGTTGCAATTCCAAATAGGTTTCTTTTAATCAGCAAAGAAGCCGTCCTAAAGTCTGGTATTAAAAGCACGTCAAAAACAGGCAGATAAATTTTACCCAAGTCTGATGGTCTAATTTCTAAATTATTTTTTCCAATTTTTGATTGAAACCTTCCGTCGGAGAAGCTTATAAACGTAATTTTTTTTGGTTTCATTCGCTTGAGTCTATTTAAGAGGGGCCCAGCGCTTGGTCCAATAACTAAAATATTTTTATTTTCAATACTTTTTTTTTCGAGTAAATCAGAAAATTTAATTTCATCACTAACAAGAGGAGTTTGATTATCAAAAATACCAACTAGTTCATGAGCCTCCATAAAAAGCTGGTTGCTAATTGTCTCAGAATTATCAATACCAAGACCGCTTGAAATTGCTACTCCTGCTCTAGTTAGTGAATAGATCTCATTATTCTTAATTTCTAGTTTGGATACTGAATTTTGAATTATGTTGATTTTTGAATCGAGGGAATCAATTTTTAAATCAGAAATTAATTTATTTAAAATTCGACGATAAAAATACCTAGCAAATGATGAAAAAAAAGATCTAATAGATATCATATTGATCTAGTATATTACAAAAAATAACAAACTTTGAGAGAAAAACATACTTCTTCAAGAAGACTTTATTTGCGGAAAAATATCTGAAGTTTTTCCCTTAGACTGAATTTTTCCTTTAGCTAATAGAATCGTGGTGTCACAGTAGTTTATGACTTGTTGTGTCGAGTGAGTGACAATTATGATGTTCAGTCCTTGACTACGAAGTTCTTCTATCCTCTCAAAACATTTCTTCTGAAAGCTCTCATCCCCTACCGCTAAGATCTCGTCCACTAGTAATATCTCTGGATCAGTATGAATTGCCACTGCAAACGCTAGTCTTAAATACATCCCACTACTGTAGTGTTTAACAGGCTCATCGATGAAATCCCAGAGCTCGGCGAAATCGACAATTTCCTGGAACTTGCCGTCAATCTCTTTTCTAGTCATCCCCAGGATGACGCCGTTTAAATAAACGTTTTCTCGGCCAGTTAGCTCTGGGTGAAACCCAGCTCCGAGTTCAATTAATGGGGCGATTCGACCATGGACTTTGACAGTCCCTTTAGTGGGTTGACTGACACCAGCGATGAGCTTGAGTAAAGTGCTTTTACCAGACCCATTAGGGCCAATGATGCCCACAGTTTCGCCCTTATTAATAGTCAGATTGATGTCATTGAGGGCCCAGAAACTTTCGATGGCGGACTGGCCACCCCAGAGGGCTGGAATGAGTTCTTTGACGGTGCGTTGTTTTTGGCGCCGGAAGAGCTTAGACACACCCATAATCTCGATGGCTGGCTGCGGCGAGGCGTTAGAATGGGCCAATGATGGCACGATAGGACTAGTCACATCCATCATTCTAGCGGAGTTTCCATAAAAGGCCAACTTGAGTTTATCCCCTAGAGTTTTTTAGGCTAATTTTGGCTACAATGAATCTGTAATGGCTGCCAAAGAAACAGCTGAGCGCGATATTAAAGAACTGACGCATCAGGGCCAGAAGTTTGTCATGACTGGCGAGACGCCATCAGGTATAGCCGTAGCTGGTTGGCAGGATGGTAGAAAAATCTTAAGGTTGGATCAACCAGTAGCTGGACCGGGAATAGCCTTGCCCCATCAACCTCACGTCTCAGGTCAGGTATTTAACTTGGCTAGTTTGCATCCAGATCAACCCAGCGATCAGCCACTGGCCACTTTAGCTGAGGCTGCTAGAGTTCATCCAAATTTAGCAATCCAACTTCCCTCTCTGGCCGAACAAAAACAAATCGCTGCAGAGCAGATTCTAACGGCGCCTATTCTTAAACAGAAACTTAAGGCGAGTTTTCAAGGTAAAACTGAAGTTCAGCAGCAAAAGGCTGAGCTTCGTCGTCTCAAAAATCTTTTAATAGCCCGGGACAACCCCTTGACTTTTTTAAGCCAAATTTTGCAAACTGCGGCGACGGAAAAAACCTATTCACCAGAATTAAGCCGCCTAGCCAAAATAGTCACTGAGCGGTCCCAGTTGTTAGATTTAATTGAGAGCTTGAGGTTAGATTTAGTGAGTTACTCTAATCACAAGAACTTCGATCGTCATCAGGTTATTGCCGAACTGGATTTAGACTCAAAGGATCCATTGATCAGAGCAGCTGCTAGAGCTATCGCGGACAAGGAGTTAAATTTAGCCGGTTCAAATGTTTTGGATTGGCTAGACATCATGTTTAATGCGCCATCTCAGCGGGGCAAAACTCAGTTAATTCCTAGCCAACATTGGGAAAAGATCTGGATCAAAATCAGGGATGAGCGGCAAGCCTTAAAACCAGGTGACCCACTCATTCCCCTCTACGATAAGGCCCGGCAATATCTCCACCAGAGTTCAGTCCAAAAAAACCTGATTGGCTTATCTAGCGAGGCGTTGGCCATGATGGCCGATGTTATCGCCAACTCTCAGACTGATTTAGCTATGACCCTGACTACTCAGGAGGTGTTATTAGCTGCTTTTTCAGATCTACTTCAGCAGTGGTGGCAAGAAAATTGGCAGAACCAGAAAGATCTCGAGACCGAGATTCAACTCACTCAGTTGAACCTGGAAAGTAGTTCTGATGAGGCAGCAGCAGCTTCAGAGCCTGATTCTGAGGCCAAAGCCGCCCAAGAACCCATGACGGAAGAACAGATTAAAAAATTGGCTAGATCCATGCTGAGACCTAAAATTCCTGGGGCTGAAAGCATTCTCATGCCGCTGCATCGCCAAATTCTGAAGTTCGGTTTGGTCTCACCAGCCGTCGGCCAGCGTTGGTTTGATTTAGTGGAACATTCTCAGTTGAAAGATCTGAGTTTTATGGCTGAGACGGCCCTCATGATGTGGCAAAATGATCAAACTAACCATCCGTTGTTTTATCAGTTGATGCAAGAGCTGGCCATTAAAGCTCCCAACTCTGAGGTAGTTAGACAACACGAAGAACTGAGGCAGCGGGTCATGGCCAATCTCAGATTAGGCCCGGACTGGTTGTTGCAGAATTTGCCAAAATTATTGGTTCTGGCAGAAAAACTTGTCACCATTCCTAGACCCGGCCAAGCCGAGTTTAAGCTTGGTTTTGATCTGGAGTTTGATGCTTGGGATGGGACGAATCCGCCCCGGGATGTGTCAGTGGGGCCAGATAGTAGTCTCTGGGAATTGCGACGGGCAAAATCTAACCTAGCTTTTACAGCCTCATATAGGGCAGAACTGGCAGATTTAAGTTTGTGGCTAGCAGATCATGCCACTAGACCTAGAAGCCTGCATTATCACTTTGATCAGAAACAGGCTCTGGGAATTGCTACTGGCCCAAGTTTGGGTGGATTGCATCATGTTAGAAATAACGGCTTGGGGACATTTGAAAACAGATCAGTTATTTTGCCGGTTGATAAGGCCAGATTAAGTTCGGCCACCATCGCCGCTGTTATAGATTTGCTGGGGACAGCTAATCAAAATTTGACTCAAGTTTGGCAGCCGGTTGATTTGCCAGGCGATCAAACATTCGATTGGCGCCAGGCCACTTGGGGGCAGATTCTCCGGACTACTGACGATCTGGAAACTAGACTAGCGGGCCTTTTAGCCTTGAAACATCACATGGCGCTCAACGGTGATATGGCCCATCCAGAAGCATTTTTACGGACCTTTACTCCAGCTACCATCGCCAAATTAGAAATTATTCCAGCGGGTAAAAACATTGGCCAAGCAAACACTGGTGAGCGATATGAGAATTTAGAGCGATTTAAAGCCAAAATAGCTGATTTGTGGCAAGATTTTAGTCTCCAGACTTCCAATCCAGATGAGTCTGGCTGGGTGTTGTGGTTGGCAGAACTGATCGAAACCCAAAGATTGTTTCGCAATTCTTCACCTGATGAGCAAGCCAAATTGCCTAAATCAAAATATTTTGGAGATCTAAAGAAAAATACCGAGATGACTAATATTTTAGCCCAGTCACTCCTAGCTCAATTGCCAGTACCAGATGTACTTTTACCAACGTTTATCAAAACAATTGCTACCTCGGCTTATAGAAGCGAATTTGGCAGTTATGATGTTTCACAACTGGTTAACATGGCGAGTAGTCGCGAAGCTTTTTATCTGGCCGCTTACGGTCTAATGGAGGGAGATACTGAGATTAGTTTTATTAACAACGATCTATATGATTATCTCAGCCAGGCAGAGACTTTGCCCGAGGCTTTTTGGCAACAGGTTGGCCGTGATTTGGCTGATCCAGATCAAGAAACTAAGGCAGTTAGAACATTGCATCATTTGCCCAAGATTCCAGAGGAGATGGTGCTGCTTTTAATGGAGCTGATTGATAAAGCTCCAGTGGGCCACAAAATAGTCCTAACTGATGTTCTAGCCTATAAACGCTATTTCTCAACCAAGATAATTAGCCTGTTGACGCAGCGGCTGCGGGCTAATCCAGATCAAAGCTGGATTTTGAAGACAATTACAAATCAAATTGAATTACCAGCTGGCACTTTGGAAAGTTTGTTAAAAGTTTTGAAACTGCCACCAGTTTATCGACCTCAAGATTTTAATTTTAGTCACCGGCTGTATGATTTTTTGAATGAATTAACTGGTCAGATAAAACTGAATTCAGCAGAGCGAAAATTGGTCAGAGGCCATTTAATCAGTTGGCTACAAGCAGCTGCGAATGGCTTGCGACAAGGAGCCTGGAGATTAGTGGCCAATCATCAACTGGCAGATCAATTAAATTTACAATCTGCCATGCCTGAGATTATTGCTAACCTAAATTTGAATCAAAATAATGACTCTATGACGGCTAATGGCGAGGTGATTGCTGGTAACAATGAAGCAGAACGAGTGGCTCAGGCCCTGACTTTGAATCAAGATTTGCTGACCGAAAAAGCCAAGTTTGAACTGTTGTTGTCTCCAAATGCCAGCAAACGATTAATGGCAATTGCCGCAATTTCACCTAAAATCGTTGAGGGCAATCTAGCTTTTTCTAACACCGCTCTCAAACTTAGGGCTAAATATTTGTTAGCCGGTTTAAATTCTGACAATCCGGTAATTTCTAGGACGGTCTTGAAATTACTTGGTTGGCACACTAAAGAGCCAGGAAATTTGTTAATTAAACCCACAGAACTACTAAAAATTTTGCCAGGTCTTGAGCCACCATTTAAACTAAAAGTTTTAGAGTTGTTTATAGTGGATTGGCAATCAGTGGCTGATTGGTCAGAGGCAACCAGGAAAAAATTGCCAGAATCTTCGCTGCTTAAGACTCAGGCATTAGATTCAAATCAAATAGATTTATTGATTAGTCTCCTGCCGCAAATTGCCCAGCCAAAATTGGAAATTCAATTAATTAGGCTTTTGCAAAGTCAAACATTATCAGAAGTTCAAAATCAGCAAGTTAAGGATTTCTATTTACAAGCCAGGTTTTGAGAGATTTTCAAAATAGCGCTTTAAACCAGCTTGAAAACTTAGTGGCTCTCGCCCCAAAACCTGAATCATTTTTTTAGGCTGACACAACGTGCTATCTAGGTAAGAGGTGGGTCTGGCCACATATGCAGGCTCAATCTTAGTTTCGAGTAATTGGTTTAGTTCAGCTACAACCTGATTAAAACTGACTGCCCGGCCTGAGCCGACATTTAAAACTCCAGTCAAGTCATTTTCTAAACAGGCCCCAATAGTTTCTACCACATCGTCGATATAAACAAAGTCTCTTGTTTGACTACCATCGCCATAAATTACCGGTGGTCGGCCGGCTTGCATCTCTGTTAAAAATAGGGTGACGACACTAGCAATTTGACCCTTTTGAGCTTCTCTGGGGCCATAGCCAGCAAAGATCCGTAATCCCAGCGATGGGACAGTTTGTGCATAAACGGCAGCGATGGCTTCGCAGGCTAATTTGGTTTGACCATAGGTATTGGGCGGATTGGGCTGGGTGGTTTCATCTGAGGCTTTATTGGAACCACCAAAAATGCTGCCAGATGAAGGGTAGATGACTTTTTTAACCCCGGTTGTCAGAGCCCAACTAAAAGCGTTAGTTAAGCCTTGTAAAGTGATCCTGACACAGTTATTTAAATCGGTTTTGAAAGAAATTATGGATGATGGCGCGGCAAAGTGGCAGATGATCTCTGCGGGTGGCAATTTAGCCCAGACATCGGCATCAGTTACGTCGCCAGTTTCAAATTTAGCGCCTTTTAGCTCCATTTTTTCCTCACCCGTAGCTGGTCTAAAATCTAAAATTGTGATGGGGTAGTTTTTTGCTAGCAGAAAGCTGGCTAAGCTTTTACCAATAAAGCCGAGACCACCAGTAATCAAGATGGAGGGAAGTTGCGGCGACATATAGGCTTAGACTTAAACAATATCAGCAAAGACACCTTCAAGTTTTTTGAAGATTTTAAATGAACCAAGTAAAACAATTATAGAAACTCCAAAAGCGATAGCTAGACTTAAGTAATTTGGTTCAGCCCCAGCCAGGATAACTTGACGGTAGGCATTAATAATTACGGCCATCGGGTTAAGCTGGAAAATCCAGCGATATTTATCTGGGAAAAGTTCCGTTGGATAAATCACTGGGGTTAAGTACATCCAAACCAAAATCACTAGATTGAAAACGTATTGAATATCTCGGTAAAATAAGTTGGCTGCCGCCAAAAATAAGGCCAATCCATAGGTAAATAGCTGCTGAATTATAAAAATTGGAATCACCCACAAAATGTGCCAAGTTAATGGAGTTTGAAAATAAATCGCAAAGGCCACAAAAACCGTGGTAGCTAGGAGAAAATCAACGATCTTAGCTAAAATAGTTGAGGCCACAAAAACCTCTCTAGGAAAGTAAATCTTAGTAATCAGACCAGCGTTGCCTACCAAAGCATTAACGCCACTACTTAAGGAATTAGCAAACAGTGACCAAGGTAAAAGTCCAGCGTAAAGAAAAATTGAATAAGGCACGCCTAGATTTGGGATGCGCATAATTTTGGAAAACACAAACGCCATCACCAGCATTTGAAACAGTGGATTTAAAATTACCCAAGCATAGCCCAAAACCGATTGTTTGTAGCGTTGTTTGATTTCTCTAAGCGTTAACTCACTCAACAGTTCATGGTACTTGGTGAAAATGGTCAATAGTGACATCTTGAAAATTGTAACATGAGACAGATCGGGTGTGGGTAGTGATGATGATTTTAGCAATCACTTTATTTTTTGAGCAGAATCTAGCATTTGCCGCCTGAATTTCTCATAACCCTTAATTAAGGGCAAAAGTTTTTTCAGATCTGGTAGTTGAAAATTTGCCAAACTTAAAAAATCATCAATTTGTTTTTGATTGACAGCGAGCAGCTCCGTCACGAAACTTCTTACTTCCGGGGTGTATTTATCATCACTTCGCTCTGAAATCATAATCATAATTTGTACAAAAACTTTAAGATATTTTGCTGCTAAATTGGGTTTTTCAGTTGCAATAGGTAGGGCGATTTCATTTAGAACAGCGGCATAGTTAGGTAGATCTCCTAAGAAAAACTTTATGCCACCAGAGTAAAGATTTTCATTAAACTCCTCAGAACCCATTTCAGCCTGAATCTTTTTTTCATTCATTAATTGTGCCCCCTTATCCGGCTCATGTTTTATTATTTTTTGTTTTTCTGATACCACTCCACCACTAATTTAACCCCTTGGTTGAAATCAACTTCAGGCTGCCAACCTAAAACCTGTTTGGCTTTAGAATAATCTAATGAGCTAGCTAGGGCGTCCCCGGCTCTGGCTGGACCATATTGTTTAGGAGTTGAAATCCCCATTTCTTTAGCCACGCTGTCATAAACTTGGTTAGTCGAAATCTCCGCCCGTGTTCCAATGTTTAGTTCACCCACAAAATTAGTCTCTAAGGCCAATAAATTAGCTTTAACCACGTCTGAAACATAGACATAATCTCGGATATTACTGCCATCGCCGTTAATGATGGGAGTTTTGCCCTGATTCAGCATCTCAGCAAAGATGGCAATGACACCGGACTCACCGTGCGGGTTTTGGCGGGGGCCGTAAACGTTAGAGTATCGCAGAGATACATATGGGATTTGAAATTGTTGGAAATAATAATTTAAATAGAGCTCATCAGCGCGTTTGGTAATGCCGTAAGGCGAAACTGGTAGCGCTGGCCGAGTTTCATCAAAAGGCACCTGACCATTGCCATACATAGCTCCCCCAGTGGCAGCTAGAATTACTTTTTTGACTGGAATTTTCCTGGCGGCTTCCATGACATTAAGCAAGCCCATGATGTTTGACTGGGCATCAAACTGAGGATCGATAACACTTTCCCCGACAGAAATATGAGCTGCGTGGTGATTAATAATGTCAAATTTCTCGGCTGTGATCAAGGCATTGATGGCGGCTTTATCTTTTATATCAAGCTGAATAAATTTAGCGGCGGGATTAACAAATTCTTGTTTGCCAGTACTTAAATTATCTAGAACAGTGACATCATGACCGGCTGCCACGTAAGCATCTGTGACATGGGAGGCAATAAAACCAGCTCCTCCGGTGACTAGAATTTTAGACATAATTAATTTCCTTTAGGCTACCCAATAGCCTTGGATAAACAAGGCTGTGTTGATTATAAGCAAGATCAGGCTGAAAGCCAACCCAACCTTGGCTAGCTTAGGATGTAAAGCTGACCAAACTGCCAGAATTTGCCAAAGTGGCCAAACCGCCAAAGCATGTCTGGGTAGACTCAAAAATGTCCCAGTTGCAGCTGAAGTTAGCAAACAACCTAAACTAAAAACCAGCAATCCTAGGTTGAGTTTAGTGGTTTGGCGCTGCTGCCAACCCCAAATTAAGACAAAGACTGAGCCCACACCGACGACGAATTCTTGAACATAGACAAAGTATTTCCAATCAAATGGTCTAGCGGTTAACAAAATATTAAAGCTTCTCCAGGCGACTTGAGGCCATAAAACCAAGCTCTCTTGTCTCCCCGCTCCAAAATCAGCTTGTTGATGTAAGAAAAACAGCGGATCTTGAAAATTTTGCCATAAATAGAGCATGTAGCCGAGGAGGCCGAGGCTCCCGAGGCTACAAATTAGCAGCACTGGAGCGGTTTTTTTAAGCCCAGCCCAGAGCTGGACGCCCTGAAATTTAACCCCATCTAAAGCCATTAGCCAGAGCATTGGCACCAGCCAAATTCCCACAATTCTAGTTCCACTAGCAATAGCAGCCAAGGCAGCGGCCAACCACCAATTTTTAGCTCTAGCCGCTAAAAAGCAACCAACTGCTAAAAAAATAAATAAACTTTCAGTGTAGATTCCGGTCAGAAAAAAACTGGTGGGAAATACCAGCCACCAGGCTAGTGACCAATTAGCTAATTTAGACCCCAAGAGTTTTTGCCAGGCTAGCCAAAGCAACCAAACCGCACCCAGGCCAAAAAACGCACTTAGAATTAAACCAGTTAGGAGAAGGTCTATGCCGGTTAAACGGTGAAAAATAGCCATCAAGCCAGGCCAAACCGGAAAAAATGCTTGAACCAGACCGGTCCCAACGTAGCCATTTCTAGCCAGATTTAAATAATGGACCCCATCAAAGCCACCCCAACTGTAAAGCCATCTGGGCCAGCCAAAAAAAGGTAATAAACTGTCAAAGTAGGCAAAACTAGGTTTATAGGCCAAAAACTTAGGCGTGTTTAAACCGACAAAGATTAGTAAGCTCCGCCAAATCAACCAAGTTCCTAATAATTGCAAAAAAGGTTTAAGTTTAGACAGTTTTAGCATGATTTTTAGATTTGAAAATTTTCCAGCCCCACCCAGTCAAGCCAAGCCAGGTGATTAGGGAAATTAAGTTGCCAATTTGCCTCGGCCAAGTATTTTGGGTAAATTGAGTAGTGATCTGATAGTCACCAGCAGGGAGTTGATAAGCCAACCGACCCTGAATTTGATCAGAGTTTATATAAGAGAGTTTTTGGCCGTTAGATCTAGTTTCGAAACCTGGAAAAACAATGCTTGGCTCAATAATCAGGCTAGGTTCTGTTAACTTCAGCTGATATTTTCTAGTAGTGCCAGACCAAAGCGCGACCTTAATCTCGCCTTGGCCAGTGAAAATAATTGGCGTCCGGTTGAGCTCGCCGTATTCAATAAAATTATAGCCTTTAGGTAGATTTTCATTCATGGTCGAGGTAGTTTGAGGATATAGATCGTAGTCTTGAATGGAATGGTGAAAAAATCCGGCTGGTGACAGCCAAAAAATTGACCAAAACTGTAGCCCTAAACCAACCACAAGCAACCACTTCAAACTAGATTTTGAGAAGTTTTCAAAATTAGTTGCTAGGATGGGCAAAACTAAAATCGCCACTGGCAATCCTAGTCTCCAGGGAAACTGAACGAATTTAAGCGGCGCAAAAATCTGCCAAACTTGGCTACTTCCTGAGGTTTGTAACCAGATTAAAAGACTGCAACTCAGCCACAAAAATCCCAGAGTTAGATCATTCCAGGTGAGTTTTTTTCGAGCGGCTAGAATAATCAGCCAGATCCCCGTTAGCCCTAGACTGAGCCAGGTCAAAATTCCGGCATTAGCACTTAAATTATCAACTGAGCCAGGATAGGCAAAGCCAAAATTAACTGGGCTGGAAATTATTTGATTCAGGGTACTGAAGTACTTGCTGGTTTCGGCACTGAAGTTTAAATTATCCAAAACAATAGCTGATTTTTCCATGATGGCTGGTAGCCAAAACCAGAGGCATAAGGTCAGACTGGCTAACCAAATGAGGTCTAGCTTGAGTCTAGCCTTCCAGCCAGCTAAGTTGCTAAAGCCTGAGATTCTCAGCCAGCCGTAAGCTAATAAAATTGGGACTAAGAGCATGGCTGTAATATTGTGAGCTAGAAGAATGCCACCGCCCACTAAGATTAACCACCAACTAGTTTTTTTAGTCTGAGCTGCGGCCCAGCTGTCTGTCAGCCATAGCGCCCAAGGGAAAAGGCCGAGCGCTAATAATTCACCAATATTGCCCCGAAACCAAATTAAATTAATTAGATATGGCGTTGAAATAAAGCCAAGCAAACTAAACAATCTAGCTGCCCGGCCAAACTTAAGCTGTCTCAGCCATAAATCTGTCCCAATCACTCCACCAATTAAGCTAGCTAAGGCCAACAGCTTAAAACTCAGCTCATAATTAATCTTGATCGCCGAAAACGGCACTGACAAGATATTTGCTAATGGATAATTGTAATTAAAAACTGGGTAGCTATAACCATTAAGGAGATTAGGAGCAAGTCTGGGAGGAAATTGACCTTGTTTGAGAGCTAGCTTGTAATTGGCAAATCTAGCTAAGTGATTTTCGCCGTCATGAGTATGGGGAAATTCTGGCGACAAATAGACCCGGCCAGTAGTTAGGATTGCTACAGCTGCGATTATGACCCAGCCCAAAACTAGTTTCCAAGCAAGTTTTCTCATCCAGTTGCTACTAATTGTTGATAAACTTTAGCAGTCGCCTCGGCTGTTTTAGCCCAACTGAAAGTGGCCGCATGTTTACTCGCCTTTTCCAGTTGAGTCTGACGCTTGGCCTTAGACCAGCCTATGACTTGAGTCACAGCCGCGGCAAAATCTTCTGCTTCAGGTTCAACTAAGATTCCAGCCTCCCCCACTACCTCTACCAAAGCTGAGGTGTTGGCTGCGATAACTGGAGTTTGACAGATCATGGCCTCCAAAACTGGTAGTCCGAAGCCCTCAGACAGTGACGGCTGGACATAAGCGATTGCTCCAGTATAAATGGCTGATAAGCTCACTGAGTCAGCTGGTAAAACATTAGTAATAAATCTAACTCTAGTTGTCACATTGCTTAGGGCAATTTGGGTTTCAATCCAGCGCCACTCAGGAATATCATGAGGATAAAAATTTTTGCCGACGCAAACAAGCTGAATATCATCTGGCAGGAATTTTAAGGCCTTAATTAATTGAGGCAAATTTTTGTTGTAGTTAATGTCGCCAACATACAAGAGATATTTGTCAGGTAAGTCAAATTTTTCCGAAGTTAGCTTGAGCTGAGCCGGTTTAACTAAAGCTAAGGCTGGATTAGCCGCTAGATGGATGACTTGGATTTTTTTAGCAGGAACCTTTAAATATTTTTCAATATCTGCCGCCGAAGCCGCGGAATCTGTAATGACACAGGCCACCGTTTTAAGAGCTGTCTTTTGGCGCCAAAACGACAGTGTGCCGCGCTTGCCAACTGGATATTCGGCTGGATGCAACAGTGGAATGACGTCATGGATGGTGACAACCGTTTTGGCTTTGCGCCAAAGGGGTAAGGTTGGGAAAAACAAATCAAAAAATGGGAAGTGAATAATATCTGGAGTGATAATAGGCGGCGGAATCTTATCTGTCCGCTGGACATCTAAGTCTGAGATTTTTTCTAATTCTGTAATTAGAAGTTTGGTATACTGGCCAACTCCTCGATGGGAATTGCCGTTACTGAGAGGGCTAGTATCGATCAAAATTTTAATCATACTTAGGTTTTCTGAGCCAGTTTAGCTAATTCGTAAATTTCCCAAAGTTTTAGATAGGCAAGGCTGTGATGTAAACCACTCCAACTCGCAAAGACAAAGCCAGCAAGACCATCCACATAACCTCGATGCCGCAGATAAAGACTCAGGAAGGTTGTCAGCGGCAACCAGATAAAGAAGCGCCAGTGATTTTTGAGACTCAGAGGTGTTTTGGCATCCGCCAGTTGTTGAGCTTTAAAACTGGTATAAGTATTAAATTTGCGCAAATAATCTGAAAAACTTGGATTCGAGTAGTGGAGCAAATGGCCATTCAAAGTTGCTGTGGGGCCATCGACACTCATTTGTTCGTGAACATCTTTTTGAGGTAGTTTGGCATAACCATTCAGATACAATCTGATGACTGGATCCGGGTACTGACCGCCTTTTGACAGCCAAGTATTTAGTAAAAAGTTCTTGCGTTTTAACCACCAAGCGACCGGCTGACCAGGGGTTGGTTTAAAATTTTGGACTTTTAGTTGAGACGCGAGGTTTATGATTGCTGCTTTAAGATCAGCATCAACAATTTCATCCGCGTCTAGCTGGAGGACAATTTCGGATTTAGCCGCATCCATGGCTAGTTGTTTATTAATATGGAAATTAGCCTTGTTGGTGGTGGAAATAACTCTGGCGCCCAGTTTTTCAGCTAAGCTGACAGTTTCGTCAGCAGACTCTCCATCTACCACAATGATTTCATCCACCCAATCTTTGACTGACGCCAAACACTTGGGAAGATTTTTAGCTTCGTTGTGAGTGGCTAAGACAACTGAAATCATAGACATAGTATACTCAATCTTGGCTAAAAAGTCTGGATTTTCCAGCTAGCTTCTTGCCACTGAACCAGAATCCTCTCTGAGGGGGAGCGATCAGCCGGAGCGGCTATAAAATGATATCGGCTAATTTGTTGGCCATATCTGAAGCCAATTCTGTCTGGTTGCTGTTTAATGACGGTCTGGAAAAATTCCTGAGCCGGCATTTTTAGATACCAAGCCCAGTTGATATAAGCATAGCCGTCGCCCACCACAGCCACAGGCTCAGTTGGTGAAATCAGATTAATTTTAGCAATTGTTTCTGCCAAGCCGGGTTGAAAAACCTGCTGAATCTGAGGGTAAAGGCCAAAATAGCGGTGAAAATATTGATTCGCTTCGCTGACTATCAAAGCGATGGTTATCACTAAAAAGAATCTGGCCAAATTGGGCAGAAATTTCAGAATTTTTCGCCACAGCCAAATCAGACCAACCACAGCCCAGACATGAATCATGACTAAGAAGACCATGCTTCTGGTGGCGTGCGGGGCGTCGACTGTAATTACGGCTGGGATTAAGCTAATTAAACTCAAATATAGCCACCAAGCTTGATTGGTTTGA
>Ga0265292_1001442_pt1 | contig 20929 bp, 17 predicted proteins | sample Munlanlewell296A_FD_189080 | JGI IMG/M metagenome (GOLD analysis project Ga0265292, IMG submission 189080) | Leachate microbial communities from a municipal landfill in Southern Ontario, Canada - Leachate well 296A | ecosystem: Engineered > Solid waste > Landfill > Unclassified | place: Canada... | reverse complement strand
ATATATCGAATTCTCGTGAGCCATTTTCTCTACCCCACCTCCGGTTCGCCTGCAAATCCGTCACCCTAATTTCTCAGCCCAATCGTTCCAGTCCCAGGGGCGCATACCAAGGCATCGTTCTGGTCGTGCTTATCGGCAGGACAACGATAACCAAGGCCATCCATTTCGTTCGACCCCCAGGACCAAACATGCCCGTCTTCCGTCAGTGCAAACGAAGTATCCATGCCTGCAACCACGCCCTTGATATTTGGCGGGAGGTCGGCCACCTCGTATGCAACGCCTGTACTACCAGGAACAAACGGATTTGGCGGGACGCCCAACTCGCCCTTGTGATTTTCGCCCCAAGCCCAGACAGATCCATCCGTTGCGAGCACCAGCGTGTGCGTTTTGCCCCTTGCGACATCAACAATCCCAGGAGGAAGATCGGGTACTGTAATCGGCTTGATACTATTATCGCTGCCGAGAATCTTTACTATTCCGTCGGTAAACACAATATAGGCGTCATCTGACCAGATTGACGTTGCGACTTTGGAGGCCTTGCCGCCCACATCGACTACATTAAAGGATTCAGTTGTGTCAGCAATATTAGCAAGCGGCGAAACAAATACCCAGTGTGCAATGTTGCCATCCGATTTTACTCCATAAATATGTGTGTCGGTTGTACTCGCCGTGTCCTTCGATGCGATCGCTCCGGACGATATTGATACAAGGTTCTTCGGTTGAACCAGTATGGTGCCTCGATAGAGAGAAGGTACTCCCGATATATTGATGATGAGGAGCTCCTCTATGGGCGCTTCCTTCATCGCTTTGACTCCACACGCAAGCTGGCGATACACCGGCTTTTGAGGATACACCGACTTTATAGTTACCGTCGACGATGGTTGCGCCGCTGTCGGTGGCGCTATTCCGGCTGGCCTGCTCAACTCCTTCTGAGCAGCATCGGCCCCAAAAGCCGATCCAAACAGTACAATCAAGATTCCCATAACGAGCGAGAGCTTCTTCATAAGGTCCTCCTTTTTCAATCAACCGACTCCAGTGATTCCTTCTTGTGCTCCTTTAGCGCCTTGAGGATGTCCTGCTGCACGATCTTGTAGGCCTCGAGCGTCATCTTCTCGCTGTGCTCGATTTCTTTGATCAGGTTCTCGCCCTGCGAGCCTGCCAGGTTTATGTACTCGCGCGCGTGCATCCCGTTGGTCTTGCTGCTGCCTCCATCCAGGTGCCGGCCGTCGCCCATGGGGTCCTTGAGGTGGATCGTGCACCCGCGCAGGATCACGGTGTCCCTCAAGTTCTCAACCACCTGCTCGCGCGATGGCTGGGCGCGGACCGCATCGGGCGATACAAATAGATGATGTATCTCCCCGTTGATCTCGATCGCTTGCCCCTCGCCCTTACCCATCTTCTCCCCTTCAGGCCCCGGGCCGATCACGAGCTGGTAATGCCCGTAGTTGGCGTTGATGGATAGGACGTGGGTCTCACCCGGCTTCATCTTTTGCAGGGCACCGATCGCCTCGCGCAATTGGTCCAGAAATGCCTTTGTTCTTGCCTGGCGCCGCTTCATGGATGACTCCCCCTTTATAGTGTTTCACCAAGCATTATTGGAGCAAGCCATGTGCCAAAGTAGCAAGGGCCCTTAAAAAAATAACTTGCTGTATTTAAAAGAAAATTATTATGCGACGCATATCCGATTCACACAAATTGATAAAACTCTTGTCAAATCATTGACAACCGTCGGAAATTTGTCGGTTTTAAGGCCTTGGGGAAATTTCTGCGCAGGTTCAATAACCCAGGTCCTGCAAGCGGTCCTCTTCTATACCAAAATAATGCCCTATCTCATGCAAAAGGGTCTTGCGGATCTCATCCTTCATTATATCTTCATTACCCCCCGAGTACTCTTCTATGGACTTCCTGAATAGCGTTATCTTATCGGGCAGTGCACCATTATAGGACATCGGACCTCGTTGGTTTAGCGGAATACCCTGATAAAGGCCCAGTAACAGGTCCTCCCCTTCACCCTCATCCAGACCCTCCCGATCCTCGAAATAGTCGAGTTCCTCGTCCGTGGGCCAGTCCTCTACCACGACCTCGATATTCTCGAGCGCATTGCGGAATTCGTCTGGGAGCGAGTCGATGACCCTGGCCGCGAGCAGCCGGAATTTCTTGATGTCCATGCGAAGGATTATCTCAGGAATTTGAAGCAGGTGGCAAGAGGCATGAGGCAAGAAATGAAAAACCGGGCTTTTGGCCCGGTTTCATTTTGTGCATCTATATATATTATCGGCAGGGCGCACCCAAAAGTTGCTATTGAAGTGTGATTCCGCCAAAAAAACGACAATCGCCCGCAAGGCGCCATTTTTCAGCACTAAGAGGGCCTTGTTCAGCATCAAAATATTCAAAAAACGAATCAAAATAGCTCAAAAACGCGATCAGGAATCGATCGATCTGGCCCTGTAGAGTACGAAAAGACCGACCATGAGGCAGAATGCGCCGCACGCAGCCAGGGTGATCTGCGCACCTATGGCCTTCGCAAGTACGCCTGCAAGAATGCTCCCGAACGGCCCTACGCCCATGAAGGTGATGGTGAAGAGGCTCATCATCCTCCCACGCAGGTGGTCCGGCGTGCGGTGCTGGAGCAGCGTGCCAACGCTCGAAAACGCGAGCGTGAGGCAGAGGCCCATGATGACGAGGATTGGGAGTGCGGCCAGTATCGTCGGTACTATGCCGAATGCTATGAGGCTCAGCGAAAAGATGACGCCCGAGACCGCGGCCAGCAAGAGCAGCCTCTCCGATGAGGCCCTGCGCGCGAGCCAGAACGCGCCCGAGAGGGCGCCTATCCCGGATGCGCCCATTAGCCAGCCGAGCTGCACCGCCCCGCCGCCATAGACCTTGTCCGCGAAGATAGGCATGAGGGTAGTGAACTGCATGCCGATGCCGGCCAGGACAGCCACGAGTACAAGAGAGAGCTTCGCGGCCGGGACGCTGGACATGTGTCGCAGTCCCTCCATGATCGCGCGGCCCAGGGGTTCGGACGCGCGCTTCACCGGCTGCATCTTGCTGCGGTCCACGAAGGCGAGGGCCGTGATCAGGGCCAGGAACGTCGCCGCGTTGAAGAGGAAGCAGATCCCTTCGCCCTTCCAGGCGACGATGGCACCCGCAACGGTGGGGCCCAGGATGCGGGTGAAGTGGAACATGGCCGCCGTCATGGAGACCGCATTCAAGAGGTCGCGCTTGCCCACGATGTCCATCACGAATGCCTGGCGGATCGGAAATTCAAACGAGTACACGGAACCCAGCGCAAATGACAAGGCCACCACCTGCCAGAGTTCGATCCTCCCCATTATGGTGAGGGCCGCCAGCGCCAGCGCCTGCAGCATGCAGAGTGTCTGCATGAGCGTGAGCGAGCGCAGCCTGTCAAAGCGGTCCGCCATCGCGCCCCCAGGCAGGCCGAAGACGAGGATCGGGAATTGAATCGTGAATCCGATGACGCCGAGCCAGATAGCGGAGTGCGTGAGCTGCCAGACGAGCCATGAGAGGGCCAGCGTCTGCGACCAGGTGCCGATCATGGAGATCAACTGACCGAAAAAGAATAGATTGAAATTGCGGTGCCTGAAGGCGCGCCAGATCCCCCGGGTAGCCTCTATCGGGAGGCTCGCAGCCTCCCTCAATTCGCCTTCCATAGGCCGGCCGATCTAGCAGCTTTACCGTGCCCCGTCAGCTGATTTCTCCGAGCGCCTTCGTTCACCGAAGGTGCCAGCGTGCCAGCGCGCATCGTGCCGAAGGCCGCGGTGACCGACGACTGGCATCTCGCAAGCTCGCCGGGAGGCGGGTTGCGCTCCTCGCCACATAAAGAGCGGTGTCCCCAGCCCATCATCTCGCAAGCCGATAACGAGTTTAGGTCAGCCTATAAGGCTAACGTTGAAGCACTTGCCATCGCGGTCCCCATTGCTCGAAGCTGGACTGGGGACACCGCTCATCTTGCGCCATGATACAACTTGCGTACTGGCACTCAGTAAGCGGGACTTCCCCGTTAATCGCAGATCGTAAACGGCACAGAGCAGGCGGTGACCCGCGGCAGGCTTCGAGCAATGGGGAACGCATCGGCGGGAAATCCACCGTTAGCCTTATGATCCGGACGCAACTCGGTGTCGGCTTGCGAGATGCCAGCAGCGGGTCATCGCGTGACCTGGCACGATGTTGCACTGGAGTTATGGCAACCTCACGGCGCCGGACGTTTAGCGGCGAGCCATGGCAGAGGTTGACATTGTGTGGATTGGCGGGATATGTGAGGCGCCTTCAATCGGGGCAGCAAGCCTTTCCGAAAGGTCATCATAATGGATTTCGACAAGAACGCGGTGGACCGGATCATCGAGCAGCGCAAGGGTGCAAAGGGCGCGGCCATACCCTTGCTTCAGGCGGTGCAGCGGGAGCTGCGCTATCTCCCGGTAGATGCCATCAAGCAGATAGCGGACGGCACTGGCATACCCGCGGCGCAGCTCTACGGCGTCGCCACTTTCTTCACGCAGTTTCGCCTGGAGCCCGTGGGCGAGCATATCATCAAGGTGTGTCACGGCACCGCGTGTCATGTGGCCGGCGCGCGCGGCATCTCCGAGGCGTTGGGCGACAATCTCAAAATTTCCGCCGAGGGCGGCACCACGCAGGACGGATTCTACACCGTCGAGCAGGTCGCGTGCCTGGGTTGCTGCTCGCTGGCGCCCGTCGTGATGATCGACGAGGATGTGCAGGGCAAGCTCACTCGCACAAAGGCCGGGAAGATCGCGGAGGATTTCCGCAAGCGCTCAGAATCGTGCCAGTGCGCAGCCGATCCCTCCGAGGGACTCAAGGTCGCAAAAGCGGATTTCGGAGCAAAGGCGATCGCAAAGGTGGTCGTCGGCACCGGCAGCTGCGGCATCGCCAGCGGCGCGCGCTCGGTCTTCAATCTGCTCAAGGCGGCCAACGAGCGCTTTGCTCTCGACTTCAATCTCGCCGAGACCGGCTGCATCGGCATGTGCCACCGCGAGCCGCTCGTGGAGCTCATCGCTCGCGACGGTTCCCGCACCTTATATGGCGGCGTGGATGCAACAGTAGCCAAGAAGATTTTGGTCAAATATTTCGGACGCGAGACAGGCGAGACAGGCGAGGCGGGCAAGAAGGGCAAGAAAGGTGACCTGGAAAGACATCTCATAGATATCCGCAAAGAGGAGAGTGAGGAGCACGCGTTCTTTGCAAAGCAGAAGAGGATCGTGCTCGAGAACTGCGGCGAGATCGATCCGGAGAAGATCGAGGAGTACGAGGCGAGGGGCGGGTATTCGTCCCTGCGCAAGGTCCTCGCGGGCATGACGCCCGACGCGGTGATAGAGGAGATCAAGGCCTCGGGGCTGCGCGGCCGCGGCGGCGCGGGCTTCTCTACAGGTCTTAAGTGGAAATTCACGAGGGACGCGATAATTGCGAGTCAGGCCAGTCAAGCCAGCAAGGCCAGTCAGGCGTATATAATATGTAATGCAGACGAAGGAGATCCCGGCGCGTTCATGGATAGATCCGTTCTCGAGAGCGATCCGCACAGGGTGCTCGAGGGGATGATCATCGCCGCCTACGCGATCGGCGCCGACAAGGGCTACATCTACTGCCGCGCGGAATATCCGCTCGCGGTAAAGCGACTCAACATCGCGATCGAGCAGGCCCGTGCAAAGGGCTACCTCGGCGCAAAGATCCTGGGCAGCGCGCACTCGCTGGAGATCCAGGTGAAGGAGGGCGCTGGCGCATTTGTCTGCGGCGAGGAGACCGCGCTCATAGCCTCGATCGAAGGCAGGCGCGGCATGCCGCGCGTTCGGCCGCCGTTCCCGGCGCAGTCCGGGCTGTGGGGCAAGCCTACGAACATCAACAACGTCGAGACCTTTGCCAACGTGCCCTGGATCATCAAGAACGGCGCCGCGGCGTTCGCGGCCATGGGCACCGAGCGGAGCAAGGGCTCCAAAGTATTTGCGCTCGCGGGCGACGTGGCGCGCGGCGGGCTCGTAGAAGTGCCGATGGGCATATCGCTCCGCGAGGTGATCGAGGAGATCGGCGGCGGCACCGCGTCCGGGCTCCCGGTGAAGGCCGTGCAGCTGGGCGGCCCTTCCGGCGGATGCATACCCGCGAGCCTCATGGACACGGTGGTGGACTACGAGGCCGTGAACGCGACGGGCGCTATCATGGGCTCGGGTGGCATGGTCGTGATGGACACGCGCGCATGCATGGTGGACATCGCGCGCTTCTTCATCGACTTCACGCAGAAGGAATCGTGCGGCAAGTGCACGTTCTGCAGGATCGGCACCCGCAGGATGCTCGAGACGCTCACGCGCATCACCGAAGGCGAGGGGGAAAAGGGCGACATCGAGCTGCTCGAAGAGCTCTGCATGCGCGTGAAGGATTCGAGCCTCTGCGGGCTCGGCCAGACCGCGCCGAACCCGGTGCTCACGACCATTAAATATTTCCGCGACGAATACGAGGCGCACATAAACGAGGGGCGCTGCCCGGCCGGCAAGTGCCGCGCGCTCATCACGTACAGCATATCTTCGGAAAAGTGCATCGGCTGCGGGGCCTGCATCCGCGTCTGCCCAGTGGATGCGATCACGGGCGAGAAAAAGAAACTGCACGTCATAGACCAGGCTATCTGCACGCGCTGCGGTGCGTGCATGCAGATATGCCCGGTGGATGCGGTGGAGGTAAAATAAATCATGTCGCTGAAATTAAAGATAGACGGCAGGGATGTCGGCGCGGAACAGGGCGAGACGATACTCACAGTTGCGAAGCGCAACGGGATCGAGATCCCGACGCTTTGCAATCAGCAGGAGCTCGTTCCCTTTGCGTCGTGCTTCATTTGTGTCGTGGAGATCGCCGGCGCGCCGAGGCTCGTGCCTTCGTGCGCGACCGTCGTTGCCGAAGGAATGCAGATCTCTACGAACTCGGAACGCGTGCGGGAGTCGCGCCGGATGTGCGTGGAGCTTCTGCTCTCGGACCACGTCGGCGACTGCCGCGGGCCGTGTCAGGTCAAGTGCCCGGCGGGAATAGACATCCCCGGTTTCATCTCGCTGCTGGCGAGCAAAAATACGGAAGATGCGATCAGGCTCATCAAGGAGGCGCTGCCGTTTCCGGCGAGCCTCGGCCGCGTATGCCCCAGGCCCTGCGAGCAACAGTGCAGAAGGCTCTGCTCCGACGATGCGGTGTCGATATGCTTCCTCAAGCGCTACATCGCGGACGAAGACCTCAAGCGCCCCTCGCCCTACGTCCCTCCTGTCGGGAAATCGACCGGCAAGAAGGTCGCGATAGTGGGCGCGGGGCCCGCTGGCCTCTCCGCTGCATTCTATCTGCGGATGATGGGACATGGCGTCTCTGTATTTGATTCGCATTCCGAGCCCGGCGGCATGCTGCGCTACGGCATACCTGCATATCGCCTGCCGCGCGACATACTCGCAAAGGAGATAGGCATCATCGAGAAGATGGGCGCGCGCATCGAGTGCAATAAATCGCTCGGTCGCGACTTCACCATGGCTTCGCTTGCAAAGGATTATGACGCGGTCTTTCTGGCAATTGGGGCGCAGAAGGCCTCGGAGATGCGGGTGGAGGGCGAGCAGGGGGGCGGTGCCATCTCGGGTATAGAATTCCTGGAGGAGATCTCAAAGGGCAACGATGTCGAGACAGGCGACGACGTGGTCGTGGTCGGCGGCGGAAACACCGCGATAGACGCGGCCCGCACGGCCTGGCGGCTGGGTGCTGCGAACGTCACGATACTCTACCGCCGCACGCGCGACGAGATGCCCGCGGACGCGATGGAGATCGAGGCCGCCCTGCACGAGGGCGTTAAGATTCGATTCCTGGCCGCACCCGTCAAGATGGCGAAACTCGCGGACGGCATAGAGCTCGAGTGCATCGAGATGGAGCTAGGGGAGCCGGACGCGTCCGGACGCCGCCGCCCGGTCCCGAAGAAGGGTTCCGAGTTCAAGATGAAGGCGTCTGCCGTGATAGCTGCCATAGGCCAGGGCGTGGATCCGGAGTGCGTGGGAGGAGAGGAATCCGAGATCAAACTCACGAAGTGGAATACGCTCGATGTGAATTCGGAGACGTTCGAGACGAGCCGCAAGGGCGTATTTGCGGGCGGCGATTGCTCGACCGGCGCCGACATCGCGGTCACCGCGATCGCAGCGGGCAGAAAGGCGGCGACCTCCATCGATCAGTTCCTCAAGGGTCTGCGCGTTACCGGCGAGGCGAAGTCATACCTGCATCTCATCGCGGAAAAACCCGCGGATGCGCCGGAGGAGCTCAAGGCGCGAATCGCCGAGACGAAATCGGAGCGCACCGTGATGCCCGAACTCACAAAGGCCGCGCGGGCAGAGAGCTTCGAGGAGGTAGAGCTGGGCTTCACCACCGAGCAGGCCGCGCGCGAGGCGGAGCGGTGCCTGTCATGCGGCTGCCGTTCGTTTCAGTCCTGCACCCTGAGAAAACTTTCAGAGGAATACGGCGCAAAGCCCGAACGCTTTGCGGGCGAGAAGCGGCATTTCCACGTAGACGAGAGCAACTCGATGATACGCTACGAATCGCACAAGTGTATCCTGTGCGGCTCGTGCATCCGCGTCTGCTCCGAGGTGAAGGAGCTGGACGCGCTCGGCTTCGTCAAGCGAGGGTTCGTGGCCACGATGAAGCCGGCGCTCGATCGAGCGTGGAACCAGTCCAGCTGCGACACCTGCCTCAAGTGCGTGCCGCTTTGTCCCACCGGCGCGCTCTCGCTCAAGGTCACGCCCGCGGAGGAGGTCCTCGCCCGCATGGAGCGCGGCGCCGATGCGTCCAAGTCCATACCTGCAGATCGCGCATCATCTTACGGAGAGGTTATCAAATAGCCCGGCACCCAAATGGAGGTGATTATGGCAGATGAGAGAATGTCGGTGGAGACAGTGCCCTTATGGAGGATGAAGCCGCAGGGCTGCGTGAATTCTTGGGGCGGAAGATCTCAACAGCTATTGGATCCATTGGATATCCGTTCGTATCTGCAGGGCGCCCGGTGCGAGTATAAACTTTTGCCGAGCGGGAGCCGGCAGGCCAAGCCTCTTCCTGTCTGGCGCGACGTCTTCAGATTCGGCATCGCGGAGATTTTCGGGTTGAGCAGATTCATGCCGATGCTTGCGCAGATCCCGGAGGGTTCACGGGACGAGAAGATCGACTTTGAGGTGCCGACCGCCGCACGAACCGATTCACATCCTTATCTGGATCTCCAGATCCGTGCGGGCGCTGGTCTCTTCCGCGTAATGCCGCCGCCGCTTGAGAACCGCGGATTTTTCAGGCTGCAGGATCAGAACCTCGGAGGTTTCCCGGCGCAGCTGCCGTCCGTTACCCTTGAATATTAGTAACCATCCGGTCAGAGGCCCGAAGCTGCCAGCACAGCAAACCGACATCGTGCCAAAGTACGCGGTGACCCGCTGCTGGCTTCGTGCCAAGAAGAGCGCGGGGCTTCCGTCCTCTCGGCGAACGAGTCGACACCGCGCCGAAAGAACGCGGTAACCCGCGGCTGGCATCTCACAAACCGACACGGAGTTGAGCTCAGATCCTCCGGCTAACGGTGGATTGCCAGCCTTGGCGGTCCCCATTGTTCGAAGCCTGCCGCGGGTCACCGCTTGCTCCGTGCCGGAAGACGATCTGTGATTAACGGGGAAGGCCCGCTTACTGAGTGCCACTCCGCAGATTGTATCAAGGCGCATAACGAGCTGAGTCCCCAGCCCAGCTTCGAGCAATGGGGACCGCGGTGGCAGGTGATTCGCCGTTAGCCTTATAAGCTGACTTAAACTCGGTGTCGGCTTGCGAGATGATGGGCTGGGGACTCAGCTCACTTTGTGGCAAGGAGTGCGGCCCCGCGCACTTCATGGCACGAAGCTGCCGATCCCTTTGACATCGGCCTTTCCTGCGTCTATGCATAGGCAGCTTGCGTGCAGGAGGCCTTGTGTTTGAATTTCTCCAGAACATAGATATTGCGGACGTGGCTGACATCGCCATCGTGGCTATGCTCATCTACGCCGGGCTCGTCTGGTTCAAGAAGACTCGCGCGTTCCTCGTGCTCTTTGGAATCGTGATCCTCGGCGTAGTCTTTGCCCTCGCGCGCTTTTTCAACCTCTTTCTCACCACCGCTGTCCTGCAGGGCTTCTTTGCGGTTTTGCTCATCGCCATCATCGTGATATTCCAGGAGGAGCTGCGGCGCTTCTTCGAGCGCGTGGCTCTGTGGGGGTTGGGCCGGCATCAACAGCCTTCGCCCATACCGCTCGCGCTCACCCTCGCGCGCACGGCGCTCAACCTCTCGCGCGAGCGCGTGGGTGCGCTGATAGTCATAGTTGGCCGGGATCCGATAGACAGGCACATCGAGGGCGGGCATACGCTGGAAGGGATCCCCAGCGAGGCGCTGCTGCGCAGCATCTTTGACCCTCATTCACCCGGGCATGACGGTGCGGTCATCATAAGGGGCGACAAGGCGGTGAGGTTCGCCGCACACCTGCCGCTATCGAAGGACCCGAAGAGGATCGCAAGCTTCGGGACCAGACATGCGGCGGCGCTGGGGCTCGCGGAGCGATGCGACGCCCTTTCCATAGTGGTCTCGGAGGAGCGCGGCACGATCTCACTCGGCCGCGACGGGGATCTCGTAGTACTGGACGATCCTTCCATGCTCGAGCCCGCGATAGAGGATTATCTGAAGGAAAAGTTCCCGGTCGTGCAGAAGCGACGGATCGTGCGGCTTATCACCGTGAACCAGCGCGAGAAGATCGCGGCGATACTCATGGCGGCGGGGCTCTGGGCGGTATTCGCGCAGGGCCAGGGGACGATGCAGCGCGATTACGTGATACCTATCGAATACGCCAACATGCCCGAACAGCTGGTGGTCGATCGCGCCATGCCGCGCCGTCTTTCAGTCACTCTCTCCGGCGATGACCGCGCGTTCAGGCTCCTCAATCAGGACGCGATCAAGGCGACCATAGATCTGGAGGGTGCAAAGGCCGGCCGCCAGATAGTCGAGGTGCACAAGGAAGACATCGGCCGCATACCGCGAAGCCTCTCCATAGAGGCGATACATCCGCAGGTGGTGGACCTGACGCTCAGACCTATAACCGAAGAAGGGAGACAGAAATGACAAAGACGTTTGACCACCTGCTCTTGCTGGGCAGGCCCGCGGCCGGCAAATCCGAGTTCATCGACTTCATGAAGAAGACGTCGGATGCAGAGCGCGGCGAGCGTTTTCACATCGGCAAATTCGAGGAACTCGATGATTTCGTCTGGCTCTGGGAGAAGTTCCTTGAAGACGATCTCTGGGAAGAGGCCGGCCACGAGCGCATCTTCACCGATCGCTATGATACCAACTACGGGTTGAAACCCGATAAGGCCAAGCTCTTCGATCTCATGCTCACGCGATTCAACCACGAGGCGGCCGCGCGCTATATTTCCAGGCCAGACTTCTACCGCGACGGCACCGTGATAATAGAGTTCGCCCGGGGAGGAGATGAGGGCTATCGGCGCGCGCTCCCGCGGCTCTCGAAGCCGATACTTGAGCGGGCAGCGATCCTCTACGTAAAGGTGTCGTTCGAGGAATCGTGGTGCCGCAATCTGGCGCGCTACGAGGAAAAGCAGAGGCACTCCATCCTGGCGCACATGGTTCCGCGCGAGACGCTGGAACATCATTACAGGCTCGACGACTGGGATTCATTTACCTCGGGCAAGCCGTCCGGCGTTCTTGATGTGCACGGCGTGAAGGTCCCCTTTGTGACGATGCAAAACGAACCCGAGCTCACCGAGCGCGGTCCGCTCGCGGAACGCTACGGTCCGGCGCTCGATAAACTGTGGGAACTCTGTAGCGCGAGATGAATTGACTCCCTCCCCTTTGTAAGGGGAGGGAAGAGGAAAAAATATGAACACATTTGATCACCTCTTCGTGCTCGGTCGCCCCGCGTCGGGCAAATCCGAGTTCCTGGATTTCATGACAAAGCTCTCCGATGCGGAGCGCGCTCAGCGCTTTCACATCGGCAAGATGCAGGTGCTCGACGACTTCGTCTGGCTCTGGGAGAAGTTCCTGGAAGACGACCTGTGGGAGAACGTGAAAGGCCGCAGACTCCACTCCAAACGCGCGGGACAGGGCTATATCCTCGATTCGGCCGATCTCTTCGATTTTCTCATGGAGAAGTTCGACGCTGAGATCAGCAGGAAGTTTCTGCCCAACGCCGAATTCTACCACGAGCACACGCTGTTCATTGAATTCTCTCGCGGCGGAGAGAAGCCTTACGCGCCGGCGCTGGCGCGCCTCTCCAGGCCGCTCTTCGAGCGCGCGGCGATCCTCTACATAGAGGTCTCCGCGGAGGAGTCCGCGCGCCGCAACGAGGCGCGCTATCGGGAAAAGCTCAAGCACACCGTGCTGGCGCACAAGTGCCCGGACGAGGACATGCGCCGCTTCTACAGCGTGGACGACTGGCCCGAAATCACGAGGGGCGAGAGGAACGGGCACCTGGCGCTTGGCGGCGGGCGCGTGCCCTTTGTGACGATGCCGAACGAGCCGGAGTCCACGGACTCCGCGATTCTTGGACAGCGATATGGCGAGGCGCTCCAAAAGTTATGGGCGTTGAAGGAAACGACTGGGGCGTGAATACGATTCCGAAACAAGTGAGACTTACGCCGTCTGCAGGGCCTCGATCTGCGCCTGTATCTGCGCGCGCTTTGCCGCCTTCGTGCGTTTTTCCACCACAGAACGGTAACCGAGGAACGCGATAGCCGTGATGATGAGCGCTGCACCCGCAAGTTCGTTTACGCTCGGAAACCTCTGGCCGTAGAAAAACGCAAGCAGGTAGTCCGCCAGCACGCCCGCAAGTATGCTCGATGCGCGGTTGGCGGGAACCGTGAAGGTATTCTCGCGTCCGTCGAGGTAGATGAGGCTGCCGAAGAGGCCGGTGCCGTAAGAGAAGAATCCCAGGAAGAAGATGAAGAGGAAGAATCCCTGGAACGGAATCTGCGCGAAGCCGTTCCAGAGCTGGCCGAGTATCGGCTCAGAGCCCGAATTCCTGCCCAGAAATGCCACAATGAAAAGGCCCGTGAAGAGCGCGGCGTTCGCGACCATCTGTTCCTCGCTGAAGAAGCGCTTGCGCTCCTCCTCGTCGCTGCTCTTCGCCCAGGAGCTCATCAGCACGAGGCGGAAGAAGTAGGCAAGCAGGTAGATCGAGATGTCGATCCCTGCGATGAGCGTGAGGTTCGTGCCCATCTTGCCGGAGATGGCCACGATCACAGCTGCGAGGCTTAAGGCTGCTGCGACCCACGAGGGCCAGTAGATCTTTCTCTTCCTCCTCTTCACGATCATGTCGACGACGGGCGCCATGATGAGCACGCCTCCGCGCATGAGCAGCATCGCGAAGACTATGCTGATGCCGCCGAAGGTATACGCCAGCGTAGTGGTGATGATCTGGAAGGAGAGGCTCAGGCCCGAGAGCAGCGTGAACCACTGCGGCCTGGGGACGGAGATGCCCAGTATCTTCGAGTGCGTGGTGTGCTTCCACCAGCCCATGATCGTGATGAAGCTGTACATGCAGACGAAGCTGGCGAATATGGCGATCGGCTGGATCTGAAATCCGGTGAGGCCGGTCCCGCCGAGCCCGCAGCAGAGCCCCTTTGTGACGAGCTTTGTCATCATCGTATAGGGGACATAAGATGCGAAGTAGCCGAAGCAGAGCGCAGCGATCCCGAACGCCGCGATGCGCCTTCCCCACGTGCCAGCCTGTTCCATTTCGGCCTCCGAAGTGGTTGAACGCGGCATAGCTATCACGAAAGTCGCCCTTTGCAACTTGTTTGAACTATAAACCGCGAAATAGCGATGGGGAGTGAAACTGTAGGGAAAGATGACACCAGACCCCGATTTTATCAATATGAGCGGCGATGCCACCTAAAAAACCCCTGATTTACAAACGATTAGACTCGGTTGGATTTGGCACGATCGTTGCTTATTTTGATCATTGGCAAGATACCGAGACCTTTTGGGGGAGACAAAAGCCCGCCTGCCGGCGGGCAGGGAGGCTGCGATGTTTCCCTCGCTCAAGAAGTTGGCAGTGCTCATGATGCTGCTGGCGCTCATTCCCCTCTTCTCCGCATGCGGCGGCGATTCCCTCCAGGCTGAAAACGACGACGACGACGGCGGTGCGATCACCGAGTTCGCGCTGCAAGACGTGGACCTGAAACCCGTGGCACGGGTGGACGCGGCCATGGTGCCCAGGGACTGCGAGCCCGGCTGGGACGGATGTATGTAAAGCCGTGACCAGTGACCAGTGATTCGTGTCTTGAATTCTTCGATTACCCATGCGCACTATCCCTCTGCTGGTCGCGGAGGGTCTTGTTGTGCGCAGAATTTTCATCAATGCATCCTTGCTTCTGTTACTGCTCCTCACATCGTTTGCCTATGCGCAGGCCAGGCACCCGGAGGATGCCTTTTCATTTGCCGTGACCGGCGACAACCGCTCCGGCGACCGCATCTATAAGAAGATCATCACAGCCATCATGCAGCGCAGGCCGGCGCTGGTATTCAACACCGGTGATATCATACCGAACCCGGGCAACCGCGCCCAGTGGGCGAACTTCAAGGCGCTATCCCGCATCATCACGGTTCCGTATTACTACGCGCCGGGAAATCACGACATAGACGATGAAAAAAGCCAGGAGGTATGGCGTGAAGAGGTAAATTTCCCCGGTGAGGAGACCTATTACAGCGTCACCCACGGCAACAGCCTCTTTGTAGTGCTGAATTCATACGAACCGCAGAATGAATTGCGCATTGCGGGCCGCCAACTCGCGTGGCTCGCGCACACGCTCGATCCGGCAAAATATGAGCACCAGTTCGTCTTCATCCATGCACCGCTTTTCCTCTGGCAAGGTGCTACAAATCTGGGCAGGTCACTCGACAAGCATCCCGATGCGCGCGATGCGCTGCACAGGCTTTTTGTGCAGAAGAAGGTGGATGTAGTCTTTGAAGGGCATGAGCACACATACCGGCGCATGGACGTGGACGGCATTAAATATGTGGTGACCGGCGGAGGCGGCGCGCCGCTTTACGGGTCGCATTCACTCACCCCATTCAATCACTTCGTGCTCGTTACAGTGAAAGGCCGGCGCGTGGAAACGAAGGTGATCGACCGCGATGGCGCCTTGCGCGATGAGTTTGTCCTAACGTCGGAGAGGTGACTATGGAAGAAAAAGAACTCGACTTTGCGCCACGGTATTTCTTCCACGCGTATCACCTTGCCGAGACGCTTAAGCTCAAGGACATTGACAGGCTCTTCGACACCGCTGCGCGCACGCAGTCTGCAACAAAGCTCGTGTATCAGGAGGGCGAGGACCGCTTCTTCTTCATCTATCGGTTCGGTGCGGTCATCTTTTTTAACGTGGAGCCGGAGCGGCAGCGGCAGGTGATAGAGAAGATACGCATGCTCATCGGCCATAAGGCCGAGATGCTGACGAGCGAAGAGTTCACGGTCGATATAAAACGCGGAGAGAAGAACGCGGTCGGCTTTGAGCGAGCGGTGCTGGATCGACTCACGATAGAGCGCGCGGATCTCATCGCCTTCGTCATTGCCCAGTCCACGGCGCTCGAATACTTCGAATTCAAGGTCAACGACCTGCTGCGCCAGACGGGAGACATAGGCTTGGCGCTCAAACAGCGCGGCAGGCTCCAGCGCTCGGCGAAGGACATCAAGCGCTTCATAGGCCAGTGCATCACCACGAAGCAGGACCTCGTCGCATCGCTCTACCTCCTGGATAAGCCCGATGAGACATGGGACGACCAGATGCTCGACAACCTCTACCGCGAGGCGGTCGATATGTTCGAGCTCAAGGATCGCTACAAGACAGTGGACTACAAGCTCCGCATGATTCAGGAGAACCTGGAGCTGATCGCGGAGCTCCTTCAGTATCGCCATGCCAACGTCCTGGAATGGGCCATCATCGTCCTCATAGCGATAGAGATCGGGCTCTTTGTCATGCAGATGTTCTTCATGGGGCACTGAAGAAAAATGGATGGCCTTGTGAAACAAGGGAAAAGGTGTTAAATTTCGCCCGCAATTCACAACCAAAGAATGGAGGGGGATATGGTGGAATTGAGGAGCCCGCAAAGAAGCACGCTGGAATCTGTCCTGCTGTTGTTCGTATTCGTGGCTATACTCGTCTTCATGGTCAACTCCTACACCAGGCAGCAGCGGCTGGAGAAGGAGCGGTCCATGATCTACGAGCTTACGCTCCTCAGGCAGGGGGTCGCCACTTTCAACATCGTTGAAAAGAGGCTGCCGAAAAGCCTGATCGAGCTTGCGACAGCGGTCTTCAAGCTCCCCGGCGAGGGGGTGAACCACCGCTTTGTAGAGCGCGTGAACGTGAACGACCAGGGTAAGATAATAGATCCGTTCAACAATCCCTTCGCCTACAACGAGTCAAAGGGATGGATATCGAGCACGACCAAGAATTACGAGATCTGGTGAACGCGGACTAGCGGGGAGCAGCTGCCCAGTCCTTTTCAAAGGATGTGCGCAGCCGTCTTGTTCGATTTGCATCGCTGATGATCGCGGCCAGTTCCCTGTTTTCATCGAACGAGGGGGTGGCGAGCGTTTGAGAGCCCAAGAGCGCTTCCGCCCCCTCGGTCTTTGCGTCCGCGAGAACCACGCTCCCATGAATTCTGAGCGAGGTCGATATTCTCACAAGGCAACCTGACTGCGTGAGGCTTATTATCCCCGGCCTGCCTGCAGGGGATGTGTCGCTTGTGAGCACCCTGACCGTAATCCCGCGCTTCGCGGCCTCTCCAAGCCAGCTCTCCACTTCGTGATCAGCTATCGTCTCCGCATAGACCCACAGCGTCTCCCTGGCGTGGCGTATCACCTCGTGCAGCTTGCGCCTCGCGTCGTCCGGACTGAAGGCGAGACGGGCAAGTGAGGGATTGGCTCGTGCCTTGTGCCAGTCGGCATCATATACCGTGAGCGCCAGTGCAGCAAAGCGGGGGTCCCAAAACACGGCGACGAATGCCCGCCCCCTCGTCATGGCCTCCTCTGTAAGCGGCGCGCTCGCGACGCCGAGGGCCCTGCCGTCGATTATGATGGCGGACTCGCGCGTATGCCCGAACGATGGATTCCCGTGTCCCACGATTATGCCCATCGATGTGAGCTGCCTTTTGGCCGCGCCGCTATCGCTGAAATTTCCGACCGGGTTTTTGTCGAGCATCACGCGCACGGCGACCCTGCGCATGCGCGCCGATCGAAGGGATTTGAGGATCGTGGGGTCATTAAGGCTCGGGGTGACTATCGCGATGTTATTTCCCGCGGACGCGATCAAATCCTCCAGGGGCCTCATCCCGTCGTCGGGCAATACGATGATATCCGGGATCGAGCCGGACCTGATCTCCTGCGTGTTCGCCGTCGCAGCGAATAATTGCGGCAAGGCGAATAGCAGGGCCGCGCACGCGACAGCCGCGACCATAGGGTGGAGAGACCTTGGCGATCCCTTTATTCTGATGATAGGAGACCCCGCTTTGTCGGTTTGCCTGCCCAGTCGTATTTCTAACCTGTTGATATTAAAGATTTATCCGAACTAATGCAAGCCGATAAGGGTGGCATACCGATTGCATCTATAATGAAGCGGGTAATCCTACTCGGAGGTCATTTTTCATGAAGAAATTGCGCCTGGTCTCACTCATCCTCTTTGTGATCCTCGCTGCGGGCATAGCTGCGTGCGGGGGGAACGATACCGCCCTGACATCGACGAATTCCGACGAAAGCCAGTTACAAAATTCGAACGGCGATGAGGATGCCAGCTCGGCCAGCGAATCGGACGAAGCCACCACGGATGATAGCTCGGCCACGTCTGCAAAGAAATCGCCCGTGAAGATCACGGCAAAGAGCATGAAGACCTGCGACAAGGGCGACGATTGTAAAGTCATGATATACGCGAAGGGCGGCAGCGGGGAATACAATTGGAGCCTTGAGGGTGCGTTGCCTGCGGGCCTGGACCTCGTGAGCGTCGATAAAAAGACGGAGAAGATCGACGGCAAGCCTTCTGAGGGTGGAACATTTAAAGTGACCATCGTAGCCACGGATGCAGCGGACGCTTCCAACAGCGATCCGCATGCCCTGCAGATCGAGGTGAAAGACGCCTCCGGCATCTCAGGTAAGTTTGAAATCACGCTTCCGATTATTGGCGTTTCATTCGCTGACGGCTGCAAAGAGCCCATCAAAATAGAGCTGGCGAGCTTTGGCATACATGATCTGAAAAAGGGCGAGTGGCCCGTCCAGCTGGGCGCCGCGGATCAGGCGATCAGGTTCAAGGTGAGCGGCGGCCAGGCCCCCTACACCTGGTCTTTCGAGAGCAAGGTGAGCGACAGCCTGCATTGCCATCCAAAGAATCCAAGCGCAGATCCCTCTACCCCGAAGGGCGAGCGCGATTACAGATTTCCGGAGGACGGAAACTGCGGCGAGGATGCCAACGCGGAATGGACCAAAAATTCCACGTGGGTGGATGTGGACAAGCCAAAGGATACTGAGATCAGCCTGCCCCTCGGCGGGACGATGAAGATTCCGGATTACGCCGCGCAGACGGCTTACGCGCTTTTGCCGCATGAAGAGCTCAATCTCTCCGGCGCATTCAAGTACAATGGCCCGCTGCCGATCTCCGTCCTCGAGAAGCGAAAGGCCGCGGACCCCAATGTGAATGAGGACCCGGTCGAGGAGCTGACGGTCTCGGTCACGGACTCGTGTGATCAACAGCAGAAAGCCTCGCAGACGCTCAAATTTATGCTCGCTTATCCAAGCGATGCGATCGACGATTACGATATCGAGATGGCGTACAAGGATTTCTGGGCTGCTGACAATGACTCCTCACGGCTTTCGGTCATCCTCGTACAGGATACGAGCAATCTGGACATGGAAGATCAGAAGAAGCTCGAAAGAAATCTCACTGCATTCGGCGATGGCAATGATGCAGCGGCAGCGCCGGTCAACCTTCAGGAGATATTCGACCTCACGCTCTCACATGCGATCTTCAAACTGAACGACCAGCCGGAATGCAAAGGGGAGGTCTGCCAGGCCTCTGCTGATGTGGAGAAAGGCGGAAAGTTCAAGGAACACGTGAGTACGATCTACAGCGTGAGGCGCGCCCTTTTGTTCTGGGAGGGACTGTACGGCACGAAGCAGCCGCCGGCCCCGAGCTATCCGGGAGAACAGCCTGGCAACTCGAATTCGGGCGACAATCATCCGTACAACAATCAGGATTCGCCCGGCCCCAGCGGCGTCGACGACCCCCACTCCGGCAGCGAGCTGCCTCCAAGCGGAGGACCCGGCAATGAGTCGCCAAATCAGCCGCAGGCGCCCGACCCGTGCGTGGGCCACGTCAAGGATGCTGACGGCATGTGCTATCCTGAGATCAACCTGTTGAGGCTTGAGATCAATACGAAATTCTGGGCCGCGACCTACGACGACGAGGCGGGCGGCGACAAGTTCAACGGGCGCATCACCCTCACCGGGACCCGAGCCGACAACCTTACGGATCACGACGCCTATCCCGGCATGGACAGCGCTGATGGATTGGTCTTCCACCGCCGCGAAATGCCCGAATACTGAGCCTTCCAAACAAATTGTGCCGCCTTCATTGCGATGATAAGATACGCTCCATCGCAGGGGGCGGCCAATGCCTTCAGAAGATAGAGAAAACCCAAGGACAGAGAATCACGAAGATGTGCCCTACACCGATGACCTCTGCCTCCGCGGCATGCTGGGGCAGGGCGGGATCGGCCGCGTCTATCTTGGATACGACAAGCGCATCGGCCGCGAGGTCGCGATCAAGGAGCCGATTGCGGAGAAAATCGCTGCGAACCGGGAGCGAGCGCTCGCCAGGTTCGTGCGCGAGGCACGCATCAGCGGCCAGCTGGAGCACCCCGGCATCATCCCTGTCTACGAGCTCAGCAAAAAAGAGGACGGCACCTATTTCTACGTGATGAAGCGCGTGGAAGGGAGACGGCTCAAAGAGGCCATCGCCACGTGCAAGGACACAACACCGGAGAAGGAGCTCAGCATGCGCCTTGCGCTGCTCCCTTCATTCACCAGCGTGTGCGATGCGGTGGGCTTTGCGCATTCAAAGGGATTCATCCACAGGGACTTGAAGCCGGAGAACATAATCCTCGGCGAGTTCGGCGAGGCGGTGCTCCTGGATTGGGGGCTTGCAAAGAGGATCGGCGAGGAGGAGCCGGAGGAGCCTGCGGAGGATCACTCGGCGGAATCGATCGAGGACCTGGCCGATTCGATGAAGACGAGACATGGCGCGGTGCTCGGCACGCCGTCCTACATGGCGCCGGAGCAGATCGACAAGCGGTGCGGCGCAGTGGGGCCCGCGAGCGACGTCTATGCGCTGGGCGCGATGCTCTTTCTCATCCTCACGGGCGAGAAGATGTACCACGGCACTCCGAAGGAGATCATGCGAGAGCTCGCGTCCAATGAGCCGTCGCCATCGCCGCTAGAGCGCATGAAGAACCTCCCTGTCGAGCTCGTTGCGATATGCGAAAAGGCCGTATCCAAAAACCAGGCGGAACGCTTCCGCGATGCCTCGGAGTTTGCCCGCGAGCTCAAGGCCTATCGAGTCGGCCGGCTTGTGAGTGTATATGCTTATTCGACGCGCGAGCTCTTCGCGCGTTTTGTCGCGCGCAACAAGATCGCGATAGTCGCCGCGATCGCCGTGATCGTATCGATCATCGCAGGCGCGGGCCTCGCGCTGAACTTCGCCGCTGATGCTCGCGCGGCAAGGGTGAGGGCAGAGCGCGCGTTCGTGGACGTAACCGATCTCTCTAGGTCGGCCATCCAGCTCTCGACCGATACCGCGACGAGCGCCGGCAGCTATTACACGGGCGTGGTCAAGGCGCTCGACGATTCGGCGCAAC
>Ga0265292_1001441_pt1 | contig 20935 bp, 20 predicted proteins | sample Munlanlewell296A_FD_189080 | JGI IMG/M metagenome (GOLD analysis project Ga0265292, IMG submission 189080) | Leachate microbial communities from a municipal landfill in Southern Ontario, Canada - Leachate well 296A | ecosystem: Engineered > Solid waste > Landfill > Unclassified | place: Canada... | reverse complement strand
AATAATTTTTATGAAAGGATTAATTTTAGCTGGCGGATTGGCTACTCGACTTCGACCTTTAACTTGGGTAACTAATAAACATCTTTTACCTATCTACAATAAGCCGATGATCTATTATCCTTTGGAGTCGTTAGCTAAAGCAGGAATAAAAGAAATTCTTATCTCCAGTTCTCCTGATCATGCTGGTCAATTTGCGAGCCTTCTTAAAAATGGTGAGGAATTTGGAGTTAAACTTGATTATTCCGTTCAAGAAAATCCAAAGGGCGGAATAGCTAATGCGATTAGTCTGGCTGAAAAATTTAGTAATGGTGAAAAAATTGCCGTAGTTTTAGGTGATAATATTTTTAATTATGATCTTAAGTCAACTGCAGATAGATTTAATAAAAGTGATAAAGGGGCAATAGTCTTTGGAATAAAAATGCCGGAAATGGAATCAAAACATTATGGAGTTATAGAAATTGATCCTCAAGGAAAAGTTATTTCAATAGAAGAAAAGCCAGAAAATCCAAGATCAAATATCGCCCAAACCGGAGTGTATTTTTACGATAATCGTGTTTTTGATTTTATTCGTCAACAAAAACCGTCCAGCCGGGGAGAACTAGAAGTGACTGATCTGAATAATTTTTATCTAAAAGAAGGCACTTTGGAGTGTGACCTCCTTGACTGGTGGATTGATGCGGGTACTTCCCACGACGAGCTTCTTCGAGCTAATAATCTCGTTGCCGAAAAAGTCCGATCAGGAAAATTTTAATATGGACACAACTCAACTATTACTTTCAACCGCGGTCACTATTACAACCGTACTTTTGATCGTTGTAAGTGTTCAATTGATCTCCTTATTAAAACAGTTAAAAAAAGATCATGGAAAAGTAGCTAATCCTGTCATTAAAAGTCCTGAGCCTAAAAAAGAAAAAGTAACAAAAAAGAGAATTAATTTAACGACTTTATTAGAAAAAATGAAAAATCGCATCTCCCATCCTCACTTGTCAAAAAAAAAGTTTTTTAAGTCTTGACAACTGTTATGTTAATTGTTATATTATTGTTACATAATTATGATAACTTTAAATAATATCAGCACCATTTCTGACCTAAGATTCAAAACAAAAAAGGTGATTAATAAAGCAGCTATTTCGCCAGTATTTCTATTTAATCGTAGCACTCCTACAAGTGTGATTATTTCTTTTGAGAAATACCAGGAAATGACAGACGCTCTTGAAGACTATTATCTATCTTTAAAGGCTGAAGATTACGAAAAGGAAAATAAAGATCAGGTTAAATGGATCTCTCATAAAGAAATAAAAAAACATGTATAAATTGGTCTACCACCCTAGAGTCTTCAAGTTTTTAACAAAAATATCTAAAAAGGAAGCTAAAAGGATTGTAGAAAAGATAGAAATATTAGATAAAAATCCTTTATCTGAAGGATTAAATGTAAAAAAACTTGCTTCAACCAAGCGAAGTTTTCGCTTGCGGATTGGCAATTTTAGAGTAATTTTTGAAGTCGATTTTGAAAACAAAATTATCTATATTCACGAAGTTGGTTTTCGAGGAAGTATTTATCAATAATCTGATAGAATAAAATTAATGGACCCAATTCAACCCTCAACCCAACAACCTATCCAACCTCCCGTTCAAATTCCTGATTTTCAACCTAAACCAAATTATTTAAAAACAATTATTCTTTCTGTTTTAATAATTATTACATTAAGTTTAATTGCCTATTTAGCTTTCCAAAACCAAAAACTTCAAAAACAAATTTTAAATCCACAAGTATCTCCGACTATTCAAGCTCCATCCCCAACTTCAAAACCATCATCTTCAATCTCAACCCCATCTGATGAAACGGCAGGATGGAAGACATACACAAATACAAAGTATAAATATACTTTACAATATCCACTAGAATGGCAAATAAGAGAAAATGTGACTGATGTATTTCCCAACAAGCCACCATCAACCTATATTTTTGAAAAGATTGAAGAGTTTGCTCCCGGAATATACATATGGGTTGTACCGAAAGTAGAGCCAAAACAATGGATTATGGAACAACTAGTTTCACCTGATTATACCCAAGCAAAAACTGATAATATAATCATTGCTAGTATACAAGGAACAAAAATATCTGGAATTCCAGGCCCATTAGAACAAGAATGGGTATTTGTAAATAAAGACAGTCAATCTTTTATCTTGTATGCGGGGGCAATGACTGATATGATTATTTTTGACCAAATCCTCTCGACTTTTAAGTTTACAAGTGCAAATTAAATATCGATTGACTTTACTTATTACGTTTTGTATGATATATTAGTTTTTTTACTCCCCGTCATGTGTACTGGGGTTTTTGTTGTTAATAAAATATTATTTCCATCTACTCGATGAACAAAACTAATAAATCAAATATTTTACCCCACAAAAGTTTGTTCCTCGGAAAGAAAGACGAACTTCTTGAAAATTTTAATTTAATCGAGGTCCAAAAAAATTCTTGGGCTGAATTTACAGATGTTCGACTAAAGGAGATCTTTAACGAATTCTTTCCAATTGACGACTATACAAAGAAAAAATTTACTATCTATTTTGAAGACCTTTATTTTGGTGAACCACGATATGACATTGATCTCTGCTACAAAAAGAAGTTGACTTATGATGCTCCTGTTTATCTTAAATTAAGATTGGTTAACAAAAAAACAAATAGCGAAAAAAAACAAGACATCTATTTTTTCAATCTTCCTAAAATGACCGATCGAGGTACTTTTATTATTAATGGTATTGAAAGAGCTATTATTAATCAAATTGTCCGCTCCCCCGGTGTTTACTTCACGGCAGAAATTGATAAAACAACAGGTTTAACTCTTTACAACGCAGAAATACGACCATACATTGGAGCGTGGCTAGATATGACCATCAATAAAAATGGCTTAATTGAAATGAAGATTAATAAAAAAAGAAAATTTCTGTCAACGGTATTCTTAAAAGTATTTGAAAATGATACGGAAGCCGATATTATTAACTACTTTTCCGATATTGATCGAAGTTTAGTCGAAAAATATCTTATCCCAACTCTTAAAAAGGACCAGACAAAAAATAAAGATGAGGCAGTGTTGGAAATTTATCGAAAAATTAGGCCAGGCGAACCCTTAATTTTGGAAAATGCCTACGAAACTATCAATAATCTTCTTTTTAATCAAAAAAGATATTCACTTGCCGATGTTGGACGATATAAAATCAATAAAAAACTTGGACTTAATATTGAAATAAAAAAAGAAAACCGATTACTAACCAAAGAAGATATTATTGCTTCTATTAAATATCTACTTCTGTTGACTCAAAACAAAGGTAATTTTGATGATATCGATCATTTAGGCAACCGAAGACTCCGAACAGTTGGCGAATTAATTAGCCTATACGGAATTAGAGTTGGAATGGTTCGGGTAGAGCGAGAAATAAAAGAAAGAATGAGTTTAATTTCCGGAGAAGAATTGAATGTGCTTCCAAGCCAAGTCGTTAATTCAAAACCATTAATTGTAGCTATTAATTCTTTTTATCGCACTAGCCAATTATCAACAATCGTTGATCAAACTAATCCACTGTCAGAACTTGATAATTTAAGAAGAATTACAGTCGGCGGACCTGGTGGAATTGAAAAAGAAAGAGCGTCATTCTCAATCCGAGATATTTCTTCCTCTCAATATGGAAGAATTTGTCCAATCAGAAGTCCTGAAGGTCCAAATATTGGTGTTGTCACCTACATGGCTCTTTATTCTAAGGTAAACAAATACGGATTTTTAGAAACCCCTTATAAAAAAATAGTCAAAGAAAAAGATGGAAGTAAATTAAAAATAAAGATATCGAATGAAATAGTTTATTTACAGGCTGATGACGAAGAAAAATATTTTATTACTTCGGGGGACGTTAATACAGACGAAAAAGGTTATTTAACTGATCAAATGGTCACAGCACGCCACGAAGGCGATCTTATTGAGGCGCCGGTTGAAAAGATTGATCTAATTGATGTTTCACCTCGACAGGTACTTGGCGCATCAGCCTCACTTATTCCTTTCCTTCAAAATGATGATGCATCGAGAGCTCTAATGGGTTCGCACATGCAATGTCAAGCTGTTCCTTTAATTAATCCGGAGGCTCCAATTGTTGGAACTGGCATGGAAGAAAAAGTCAGTATTGCCTTGGGTAGAACTATTAAGGCTAACGAAGATGGTGTTGTTAAATATGTTGATGGACAAAAAATAGTATATAAGGGAAAGAGTGGTAAAACCTACGAATACAGAATTGATAGATTTACCCGAACTAATAAAAACGTTTCTTTTGACCAAAGACCAAAGGTTAGTAAAGACCAGAAAATAAGAAAGGGAGATATTATTATCGACGGTCCTTCTACTGACCGAGGTCGTCTAGCTTTAGGAAAAAATTTATTAGTCGCCTATTCTTCATTAAATGGATTAGGATACGAAGATGGTTTTGTTATTTCTGACAGATTAGTCAAAGAAGATATTCTTAGCTCGATTACAATGGAAGAATTTATCGCTGATGTAATTGACACTAAGCTTGGACCTGAGGAACTAACTCGAGATATTCCTAATGTTCGTGAAGAAATACTTCAAAATCTTGATAAAGAAGGTTTAGTAACAATTGGAACTGAAGTAAAAGGTGGAGACGTTCTAGTAGGTAAAGTTGCCCCAAAAGGTGAAAAAGAACTAACGGCAGAGGAACGACTACTTCGGGCTATCTTTGGAGAAAAAGCAAAAGATATTAAAGACACCTCACTCCGAATGCCTTATGGAAAAAGAGGTTCTATCGTTAATATTGAGACAATCAATGGTAAAAAAGATCCAAACGAATTAGAACCAAGTGTTTTGCAAAGAATTATAGTCAATACTGCTCAACTACGAAAAATAACCGTTGGAGATAAATTAGCTGGACGACACGGAAATAAAGGTGTAATTTCTAAAATATTACCATCTTGGGACATGCCATATCTAGCCGACGGCACCCCAGTTGATGTTATTTTATCCCCTCTTTCGATTCTTTCCCGTATGAATTTGGGTCAATTATTTGAAAATTTGATGGGAGTCATTGCAAAACATACAAGTACTGATATATCTATTCCTGTTTTTGAAAAAATCAAAGAAGATTTTATTACACATGAATTACAAAAGTCTGGACTACCAATTGACAATAAAGTTACCCTATATGATGGACAAACTGGCTTACCTTATGAAAGAAAGGCTTTAGTTGGAACCAGTTACATCATCAAGTTGATTCACATGATTGAAGATAAGTTCCATGCCCGATCAGTCGGACCTTATTCTCTAGTCACACAACAGCCATTAGGAGGAAAATCACAATTAGGAGGTCAAAGATTTGGAGAAATGGAAGTCTGGGCACTTGAATCACACCGTGTACCACACACATTGCAAGAATTATTAACCATTAAGAGTGATGACGTCCGTGGTCGAACTAAAGCTTTTGAATCGATAATCAAGGGCGTTGATATTCCACAATCATCAGTCCCAGAATCATTCCATGTCTTGGTCAAAGAATTAAACGCTTTATGCTTATCAATTGATTACGCTAAATAATTATGGAAGATATTAATACAGTTGATTTTTCCGGATTAAGAATTACCTTTGCTTCTCCAGAAACAATCATTAAGTGGTCACATGGCGAAGTAATCAAACCGGAAACTATCAACTATAGAACGTTTAGAGCTGAAAAAGACGGGCTTTTTGATGAAAGAATTTTTGGACCTACAAAAGATTATGAATGTTACTGTGGAAAATACAAAAGAATGCGTTATAAGGGAATTGTTTGTGACCGTTGTGGCGTTGAGATTACCACATCGGCTGTCCGAAGAGAAAGAATGGGCCACATTAAATTAGCTTCTCCAATCGCCCATATTTGGTATTTTAAAGGCACATCATCTACTCTAAGTATTATTCTTGATGTTCCTCCACAAGCATTAGAGAGAATTATTTATTATGCTCTTTATTTGGTCAAAGAAGTCGACAAAGAAAATCAAAAAAAGACTTTAAAAACTATTGACCAACTCCAAAAAGATGAATTAAAAATGATTGAGGAAGATTTTGTTAAAAAGGAAGAAGAAATTAATGTTAATTTTGAAAAACAGTATCAACAATTGGAGAAAAAAATTGCACATAAAGAACAGTGGGAAATTGCCAAGCAAGAAGTAGAATTCAAAAAACGAGAACAATTAAAATTGTTATCCAACGAACAGACTGATACAAAAACTAAAAAATCAGCCTATTTTGAAAGAGTTGCAAAAATTGCCCGATCAATAAGACCTTTTGATGTTATTGAAGAAGATGACTATTTGTTTTTCAAAGAGAATAATGTTGCCGACTTTTTAAGCGTTGGCATGGGTTCAGAAGTGCTGTATGAAATTCTCTCAAACTTCGATCTTGCTAAACAATATGCACGAACTCTAGAATTATTAAATGAAAGTAAAGGAGAGAAAAGAAATAAATTACTTAAAAAAGCCCGAGTACTTGAATCTTTTATTAAGGCAAAAATTGATCCTAAATGGATTGTTTTGACAGTCCTACCTGTTATCCCACCAGACTTGCGTCCGGTTGTTCAGCTACCTGGAGGAAAATTTGCTACTTCTGATTTAAATGATTTTTATCGTCGAGTTATTAACAGAAATAATCGTTTAAAACAGTTGATTGATCTTGGAGCTCCTGAAATTATTTTAAGAAACGAAAAGAGAATGTTGCAGGAAGCGGTTGATTCATTAATTGATCTACAAAAATCTCGAGGAAAAAGCCGTTCAACTGGAAGTAATACTAAAGTACAAAAATCGCTTTCTGATATTTTAAGAGGGAAACAAGGTCGATTTAGACAAAATTTATTGGGAAAAAGAGTCGATTACTCCGGCCGTTCAACCATTGTCGTCGGTCCAGAGTTAAAACTTAATCAATGCGGTCTACCAAGAGAAATGGCGTTGGAATTATTTAAACCATATCTTTTACATGAAATTATTATTAGAGGACTCGCCCCAAATATTAAAAGCGCAAAATTATTCTTAGAAAAGAAGGATCCAATTGTCTATGATATTTTGGAACAGATTACTAAAGGACATCCTGTACTTCTTAATCGTGCACCAACCTTACACAAGCTTTCTGTTTTAGGTTTTTATCCTGTTCTAACTGACGATCATGCTATAAAACTTCATCCGGCTGTTTGTTCCGGATATAATGCTGATTTTGATGGAGATGCTATGGGTGTATTTTTACCATTATCAAGTAAGGCTATTGAAGAGGTTAAATCTCGAATGTTTCCTTACCATAATTTGCTTAAACCATCCGATGGCTCACCTATCGTTCTTCCAAATAAAGAAATGGCTCTAGGTTGTTATTATTTAACAACAATTGATAGTCACTTAGATACTGAAAACGCCGAAGATTTAAAGTTCTTTGCTACAGAAAATGAGGCAATGAGATTTCAGGCGATTGGCAAAATTAAGCTTCGTCAACCAATAAATGTTGGAGTCGGTGGCAAAATTATTAAAACAACCGTAGGTAGAATAATCTTCAATCAAGCTCTTCCAACCGAACTTCGATTTGTTAATGAAGAGGTTAAGGCATCTGATTTAAAGAATATCGTTGTTGCTGCTATGAAAATATTTGAAAATGAGAAAGTTGGAGAGTTAATCGATAAATTAAAAGAAATTGGTTTCTGGGCCTCAACCATTGCCGGCGGACTTTCTCTTTCAATTTTTGACTGTCAAATAATTCCGGAAAAAACCAAGATTATTAATCAAACTGAAGATGAAATTAAAAAAATTACTAAAAATTTTGAACAAGGATTATTGACTTCTGAAGAAAAAAGACGTTATTCAAATAAACTTTGGATTGATGTTACGGAAAAATTAGCTGATAAAACTTGGAATGCATTGGATGAAGAAAATCCGGTAAAAATAATTATCAAATCAGGAGGCGCCAGAGCTTCTAAAGAACAACTAAAACAGTTAGCGGCCATGAAAGGACTCGTTGTTGATCCGTTGGGAAAAATTATTGAAGTTCCAACTAAATCAAATTATCGTCAAGGTCTATCGATCTTTGAATATGTAATTTCTGCTCGAGGAGCTAGAAAAGGTTTGACTGATTCAGCGTTAAAGACAGCCGACGCCGGATACTTGACTCGTAGGCTCGTTGACACATCTCATGATATGATTGTCCGTGAAGAAGATTGTTTGGTCAAAGAAGGATTAACTGTTTCAACAACTTCAACCCGTGGAGACAAATTTAAAGAAAGAATCAGAAATCGCTTCATTCTTAACGATTTGGTTACAGAAAATAAAGAAATAATCGTTAAGGCTAATGAACTTATTGATGATGAAAAAATTGCTTTAATCGAAAAAAATAAGATTACTAAAATTGTTGTTCGCTCACCTCTTTACTGTAGCTCTCCTTACGGAGTCTGTCAGAAATGCTATGGAACCGATCTTTCAACTAACAAGATTGTTGAAATTGGTGTTCCGGTTGGAGTGATGGCTGCTCAATCAATCGGTGAACCAGGAACTCAATTAACAATGAGAGTCAGACACTTCGGAGGAATTGTTATTTCCGACGTAACCCAAGGGTTACCAAGAGTTGAAGAACTATTTGAAACAAGAACTCCAAAGATAGTTTCTCCAATTGCCGAAATTGCCGGTAAAGTATCGATTGTTGAAGATACGGAAAAAGAAATTTATGATATTACCATATCTGCACTCAGCAAAGAAACAACGATACAGGAACAAAAATTTACAATTCCAAAAGCTCAAAAATTAAAGATTAAAGATGGTGATTTAATAAGCGTGGGAACCGCAATGTCCGAAGGTTATCTTGATATTGACGATGTATTAGCTATTAAAGGTTTAAGATCAGCTCAAATTTACTTGTTAGATGAAATTCAAGACGTATACGAATCCCAAGGAATTGCCATTCATGATAAACATTTTGAAGTCATTATCAGAAAAATGAGTGACAAAGTTATTATTGAAGATGAAGGTGACACATCGCTCATCAAAGATGAAGTTGTTTCAAAAATTCGTTTTGGTGAAGAAAATAAAAGAGTTTTGTCAAAGGGAGAGAGACCCGCCTCTGGAAAAGTTTCAATTCTGGGAATAACCAGAGCCGCCATTCACACCGACTCTTGGCTATCAGCCGCATCATTCGAACAAACAACCAGTGTTCTTTCATCGGCCGCTATTAAAGGTCAAACAGATTACTTGTTAGGACTGAAAGAAAATGTTATAATTGGCAGGTTAATACCAGTCACTGAAGAATTAATTAGTAAATATTACGGTAAGTTTGCAAATCAATATGCCAACAATCAACCAACTGATAAAAAGGAAGAGAAAAAACAGGATTAAGAAATCAAAGTCTATCGCTCTTAAAATGAGTTTTAACTCATTGAAAAGAAGATATAATAAAACTAATAATCCTTTAAAACGAGGCGTGTGTACCATTGTCAAAACCATGACGCCAAAAAAACCAAACTCAGCCTTGAGAAAGGTAGCCAGAGTCAGACTGTCAAATAAGATGGAAGTGACCGCCTATATTCAAGGTGTCGGTCATAATTTAGCTGAACATTCAATCGTTTTAGTTAAAGGTGGAAGAGTTAAAGATTTGCCGGGAGTAAAATATCACATTGTCCGAGGAAAATTTGACGCTGCCGGAGTTGAAAAAAGAACCAGTTCAAGATCAAAATATGGAACAAAAAAGCCGCAGGTCAAGAGTTCATAAAGTCTGAAAGTTTTTAAAGTTTATAAAGAAAGTCGCTTTATGAACTTTATGAACTTTATAACTTTATAACTTTATAACTTTATAACTTTATAACTTATTTATGCCAAGACATAATTACAAAAAAAGAGTATTTAAAAAGGATAAACTTTTTAATAGTCTTGAAGTAGCCAAATTAATCAATTATTTGATGATTAACGGGAAAAAATCTGTTGCTGAAGGGCTTGTTTATAAAATGATTGAGGAGTTGAAGAAACAGTCGGAAGATCCTCTGAAATTATTACATCTGGCTATTGAGAATGTCTCCCCTATTCACGAAGTCAAACCACGTCGATTAGGCGGTGCATCTTATTTAGTTCCAATTGAAGTCAGGCGCGAAAGAAAGTTAAAACTCGCTTTAAACTGGATAATTGATGCTGCAAAAGCAAGAACAAATAAAGAATTTCATACTTTTGATAAAAAATTATTAGTCGAAATTGTTGAGGCTTCTAAAAATCAAGGTGCGGCTGTTGCAAAAAAAGCTCAAACTGAAAAATTAGCAGATGCCAATAAAGCATTTAGTCATCTTAAGTGGTAAAATCCTAAATACTAAATTCCAAGTTCCAAACAATTTTTAAATTTAAAATTTTAAACGTTTAAAATTTATTTGATATTTGAGATTTAATATTTAATATTTAATGCATGGCTCAACAACCCGTTGTTACAAAAAATCGAGATGTCCCTCTAGATAAAATCCGTAATATTGGCGTGATTGCCCATATTGATTCCGGTAAAACAACCACTAGTGAACGGTTTCTTTTTTATACCGGAAAAACATACAAAATCGGAGATATTGATGATGGTGATACTCAATTAGACTGGATGCCTCAGGAACGAGAACGAGGAATTACAATTGTTTCTGCCGCCACGACTACCTTTTGGAATGGTAATAGAATTAACGTTATTGATACTCCGGGCCACGTAGATTTTACTGCTGAAGTTGAAAGATCTTTGCGGGTGCTCGACGGTGGAGTGGTCGTTTTTGATGCTGAAGAAGGAGTTCAGAGTCAGTCAGAAACAGTCTGGCGCCAAGCCGATAAATATAAAGTTCCTCGTATTTGTTTTATTAATAAAATGGATAAGTTAGGAGCTGATTTTGAAGCTACTGTTGAAGAAATTAAAGAAAGGTTGGGAGCCAACCCAATCATAATGACGGTTCCGATTGGAAAAGAATCTGAGTTTAAAGGAGTTGTTGATCTTCTTACTTTGAAAGCCAAAATTTGGGATCAAGACCCACAAGGTATTAAATATACAACCACTGACGAAATTCCTGCTGATATTAAAGATAAAGTAGTCAAAGCTCGATCAAAAATGGTTGAACAAATTGCTGAACACGACGATCAATTGTTAAATAAATATTTAAATGGTGAAGAAATCACAGTTGACGAACTAAAGTCAACTTTAAGAAAAGCAACCATTGCCTATAAAATCGTCCCCGTTTATTGTGGAACATCGCTTAGAAATAAAGCTGTCCAACCGGTACTCGATGCAATTGTTGATTTTCTCCCTTCTCCACTAGATTTAAAGCAAATCACTGGAATTAACCCACTAACTAAACTCGAAGAAAAACGAAACCTTAATCAACAAGAAAAATTTACCGGCTTAGCTTTCAAAATCCAACTTGATCCTCACGTTGGAAAGTTGACTTATGTCAGGATCTATTCCGGAGTTTTGGAATCGGGTTCATATGTTTATAACGTCAATCGAAACAAACAGGAAAGAGTTAGTCGAATCCTACTTATGCATGCAAATAATCGTGAAGAAATTGATAAAGCTTATGCGGGTGAAATTATTGCTGTCATTGGCCCTAAAGATTCTAAGACAGGAGACACTCTGTCAGATCAAAACAGTCCAATTATTTTAGAACAAATTAATTTTCCAGAGCCGGTTATTTCACTTGCAATCGAACCAACCACCAAAGCTGATCAAGAAAAATTATCTTATGCACTACAGCGATTGGCTGAAGAAGATCCAACATTTAGAGTCAAAGTTAACCATGAAACTAATCAAACGATTATGTCCGGAATGGGAGAGCTCCATTTGGAAATTTTGGTTGACCGTATGAAGAGGGAGATGGGAATGAATGTGACTGTAGGAAAACCTCAAGTAGCTTATAAAGAAACAATTACTAAACCAGCGGTCGACGTCGAAGTGAAATATATAAAACAGACTGGTGGACATGGACAGTACGGCCACTGCGTTATCAATGTTGAACCGCTTGCTCGAGGAGAAGGAATTAAATTTGTTAATAAAATTAAGGGTGGTTCAATTCCATCAGAGTTTATTCCTTCAGTTGAAAAAGGCGTCATGGAAGCAACTGAAAAAGGTGTTCTCTTGGGTTATCCTATTACAGATTTACAAGTCACTCTAGTTGATGGAAGTTATCACGATGTCGATTCGTCCGATATTGCTTTCAAAATTGCCGGATCAATGGCTCTTCATGATGCGGTTAAACAGGCCGGTCCAACCTTAGTTGAACCAATAATGAAACTGGAAGTAACTATTCCAGAAGCTTTTATGGGTGTCGTCATTGGTGATATTTCTTCAAAGCGAGGAAAAATACTCGGAACCGAAAAAAGAAGCCGGGCCGTTGTCATAAAAAGTCATGTTCCCCTATCTGAACTTTCAGGTTACGCAACGATGATCAGATCCCTGACCGAAGGCCGTGGCGTCTTCTACATGGAGCCTTCTCACTATGAAGAAGTGCCGAAGAATGTCATAGCTCTCATGTTAAAGAAATAAATTCTAAATCCTAAATTCCAAGCTCCAAATAAATCATAAGCTCAAAATTCTAAGTCAAAAATAGTTTATAATTTATTATTTGATATTTGTAATTTATTTGTGATTTGTTATTTATTATTTAATATTTATCGATGAATATTCTAGTCTTCTCCGATACTCACCTCTATCTCCCATTCGATAAAAAGAAGTTTGACTTCTTAAAAAGAATTATCAATGACTCTGATCAAGTAATAATTAACGGAGACTTTTTCGATGACTACATGATTAGTTTTGAGGATTTTATTAACTCTCCTTGGAAACAACTTTTCCCGTTATTAAAAAATAAAAAGGCTGTTTATATTTTTGGAAATCATGATCAAGAAAAATTTTCTGATCAAAGATTGAATCTTTTTTCCGATGTCCAAGCATCTATCTATCAACTATCAACTATCAACTATCAACTAGTTTTTACTCACGGCCAGCAATTTAGAAAAACCGCAGATTTATTTATTAAGGAACTATTCAAACCTTTTGTTTCACTGGTGGTCCGAATCGCTCATCATAAAAGACAAAATTTAGTAAATATTTTTGGAAGAAATTTTCTTAAATTTAGATTTGCTTACCGAAACATTGCCACAAAAGAAAAAGCTATTAAAACAATTAAAAGTAATGAATTTATTATCGTCGGCCATAATCATTGGGCCGAAGTTGACGAAAAAAATCACTTTGCCTGTTGTGGAGCAATCCTCTACGGCTTCGCTCAATATTTAACTATCGATTCAACTACGGGGAAAATTATTCTTCATGAAGAATGGTATAAATAACTCAGAGTAAAATCACAATATCTATCGCCATTTTTATCCCGTTTCTATACCCTAAAACTGTATTTTTGTAGGTTATAAGCTGTAGACAAAATATTTTGCTTGAGTAATATATTTTTATGATAGTAAAATATAAACTTATTTTTTATAAGACCTCATCGGGAAGAGAAATTATCACTGATTTTATTGATTCGTTTTCTAATAAAATTGTTTATAAAATTAAGTCAGATATTAGATTATTTGAGGAACACGGACTGCTTTTACTCTCTACTTCAAAAGTTAAAAAAATTGTTGGACAATCTAACTTATATGAATTAAGAATAAGGTCCTCTATCCAAATAAGACTGTTCTTTTCTTATATTGCACCAAATATATTTTTAATAATTAATGGTTTTGTTAAAAAAACTAATAAAACTCCATATAAAGAAATACAAACCGCTATAAATAGATTAAAAGAATTTGACATCTGATTATTTTATATATATAATTATATTGTTATATTTAAAATCAATACTATGAGAAATATCAATGATCTAACAACTTGGAGTGACTACGAAAAAAAACTATTAACGAGAAAAGGATTTAAAAAATTAAATGATAAAAATGAATTACAATTCCAACTTATTAGAAGCCTTATCAATGCCCGTCTTAAAAAAAAATTAAGTCAAAAAGAATTAGCTAAGAGAATTGGTAGTAAACAACCCGTTATATCTCGTTTGGAAAATATGGAATCGCATCCAACCCTATCACTTCTTGAAAGAATATCATTTGCTCTTGATACCAAACTACATATTTATTTTCAAGCTTAAAATTTTATCTCCAAAATGGCTGTTGATAAGATAAATATTCATAATAATTCCTAAAAACCGTTTGACAAGAAGAAGAAGTAAACTTTTCAACATGGTTAATAATCTTCTTGGAGAGACTATTACTGGTTTAGGAAGTGCTTGGACTGCAGCAAAAAAAAGTTTCACTCCAGTCATCGAATCAGCTAAAAGAGATTTAAAAGAGGTTGTTCCTTCGATAAAAAATGCTTCAAGACAGGTTCTTTCCAATGCCAGAGATTCCGCAACTATGACTATAAACAATCTTGTAAAAGACGATGGAAAAGGTTTAAAACTACTTGGTCAGTCTGCAGGTTTATTAGCTGTTGATGCAACATTAGCATATCTTTCTTCACATATTCATCCCGCTGTGCCTGAACTTCAAACAAGAGCAAATATTATTTTAGCCGTTACAGGTTTGATTAATGGTGGCGTTGGTGTTTTTACAGCAGATAAGGCATCTCAGTTGTATAATCACATGAAAATTAAATAATATGAATTTCAACATGGATTTATTCATTGAAAAAGTAGATAAAATACTCAACTCTCTTTCTACAGTTGAAGAAGAAAAAGATGAAATAAAAGGTAATTTGATTGCTTCTTTTTATATGGAATTAACAGCTTTGATTGCGTCTAATCCAAAATACAAATACATTTTGTTAGAAATGTCACAAGGCGATCCTGAAACCACCAAAGAATATAACAAAGCCTTTGAATATTCAATAAATAAAATTAAAGAATCTGGAATTAATCCTTCTGATGAACTAACTCAATCTGGTCAAAAGGTTTTAAATAATTTTATAAAAGAATTAGAATCAAAACTTCTTTCTGAAAAAGTTACTGAACTAAAAAAAATTATTTCGGAATAACTTTTTTATAACTTATAATAATCTCCCCTTGCTATAGTGAACAAGTGTTTACTATAATGGTTCTCTATGATCGAAGATAGATTATCAGCTATTAAAAAATTTTTCCGAAAAAACAGAAGGCTACCCTCTTACTCTGAGATGTTAAAGCTTTTTAATATCTCATCTAAAAACGCTGTATTTAAAATAATTAATAAATTAATTGACCTCGGATTTATAGAGAAAGATAGTAAAAAACTTTCACCAACAAAGAAGTTTTTTGCTCTTCCCCTGCTTGGAGTAATTAAAGCCGGATTTCCGATCATGGCTGAAGAAAATAAAGATTATTTAACAATTGATGACTATTTAATTGAGAATCCTCAAACTTCATTTTTACTTAAGGTTTCCGGTGACTCAATGATTGGAGTTGGCATATTTGAAGGTGATATCGTAATTATTGAAAGAAAGAAAGACGTTAATACTGGCAGCATTGTCCTAGCCCAGATTGATAACGAGTGGACTCTAAAGATTTTAAAGACTGACCGGAAAAAACATATCAATTATTTGGAAGCTGCCAATCCAAAGTACCCTCCTTTTTACCCTCTAAATGAACTACAAATCTATGGTGTCGTAAGAGGCGTCATCAGAAAGATTAATTAATTTTGTTAATTTTTTTTCTGTTGAAGTGATAACGGTTTGATAATTACCAATCAAATTAAAAATTAATTTTTGATTATTGTGATCCAACTCCGAAAATATATCATCAAGTAATAGTATTGGTTTTTTCTTAAAATAATTTTCTAAATATTTTAGTTCATTAATTTTTAGCCAAAACAAACCCAATCTCTGCTCACTTCTTGACCCATACATATGAATATCTTTTTTTGGATTCATAAAAATATTATATTCATCACGATGAGGACCAATCAAAGTTCTTTTGATTAATAATTCTTTATGGAGTGACTCACTAAAAAGTTTTTGACTAATTTTATTTTCTTTGTATTCTATATCAAATTCCTTGGAATCTATTGTTTTATTTGAATTTAAATATGCAATATATTCTTTCCTTTTTAAAATTAAATAAGATCCGTTATCAATAAGTAATTTATTCCAGTAGTCTAACTCTGCATCAATATTTGGACTATTAAAACCCGATTCAAGAATTTTATTTCTTTTTCTCAATGCTTGGTTATAGTTAGTCAGTCTTTTTTTATATTCAGAATCGATTCCTGACAAAAATTTATCAAAATACTCGCGTCTGATTGACATCGTTCGATCAATAATTTCAATTTGTTCCGGAGAAAATAATACCACCGGTATTATATTTTTTAAATATGAATGACGACCTTTTTTTGTCTTTTCTAAAAAATAAGTTTTAATCAAACCGAAGTCGCTAATAGTTAAGTCTATTCTTAGATTACTGATATCTTTGGTTTTTCTTTCCTCTATTTTTGCATCAACGTAGCCATTATTTTCGTTAAAAATAATTAATTGTTCTTCCTTACTTTCTCTAAACCCTTCTCCTTTTAATATAAAGTAAATTCCTTCCAATAAATTTGTTTTGCCACGAGCATTATCCCCAAAGATGGCCGTCAAATTAGGATTAATTTTAAACTGTTTTTTATCAAAATTACGAAAGTGGTAAAACGAAATTGTTTTAAGAATCATTAGCTAATTATTGTTCCTTTGAATTCCTCACCATTAATAATTTTTTTAATGTTTTGCATGTCGTTTCCGTTGGCTATTGCAACAGTTAGTTTCAAACTTTTAGCAAGTTTTGTTGCAATCGGATCAAAAGGTGAGTTGTGTCCTGGGAACCATTTATCACCAACTAATTCTTCCATTGCTTGCCATGTGATTTTTTTTAATGGTTTAGCATCGGAAAATTTACCAGGGTCGCGGTCAAAGACAAAATCAATGTTTGACATATTGATAATTATTTTTGCATTATGGTCACGGGCCAATATTACGGCATCATAGTCTGTAGAACAACCAGGCATCCAACCAGCTCCAATTGCAACTGGTTCCGTCCAATTTTCAAGTTTTCGATCATAATGCTGCATAACGCGAGGATTAGAAATATCTTGAAAAATCGTTCTAAGCAGTTGCCCGTTAAGATGAGTTGAGTGAATCCCCAACCAATCGAGGTCTTCTCTAGTTAACTTTCCAATAACCGCGGTTCCAGCTTCCTGATATAGTCGAGCTAATTTTCCTCCACCTGCAATTAGCATAAATCTCTTACCCAGTGCAACTTCTTCTCTTATTAATTTATTGAGCTTTATTAAAAAATCCGTATTAATTCCGCCATTGGGGACAATTAAACTGCCGCCAACGGAAATGACAATTGGAGGTTCTTGCATATGGATTATATTATACCTTAAAAGATTCCGCCACCAAGACCAAAGATGAAAGCGATTAATCTGGTAATCAAGAAGGAGATAATCAAAAGAATAAAACCAATAATTCCCGAGGTGATCTTTGCTTGGGCTGATTTCATTTTATCAGCATTTCCCTGCGATATTATATAGTCATAACCACCGGAAATAAGAACAAAAAGAAGGACTATTCCAGCCATCGGCATTATAAAACCTAAGGCTTTAGTAATAATTGCGCCCAACGAATCGACACTGGAGTCAAGCGGGCCTTGAATTGTTTGAGAACCTAAATTAAGCGATTGAGCAAATAAATTTTTCATACTGCTTTTTTATTAGGATCTTCTTGGGGTTTTAAATCAGTTGGTTTATCAACCTTATTGACAGATTCCGGTATTTTTAGATCCGCCGATTTCGGTTCTTCAACAATTTTTACGTCATGTTTAAGACATTTTGGACAGATCATCGTTGAATTTTTAATCACTTCATTTTCAAAATCCCAACCGCATACTTGGCAATGATATTTTTTAGTATTTTTTGGCTGAAATACTGTTTTTTCTATTTCAAAAACTAGTTCATCTTTGTCAACTCGAGTTCTGATCAGATCTCCAGCTTTAGCCTTACCATCAATGATTAAATTAGAAATAGGATTTTCAATTAACCTTTGGATTGCCCGTCTTAAAGGTCGCGCTCCATACAAAGGATCAAAACCTGCCTTGACTACTTCGGTTACCACTTCATCAGTAAAAGCGAATCCCATATCTTGATCTTCAATCAGTTTAATTATTCCTTTTAATTGTAGTTTAACTATCTGAATCATATCTTGAAATCGGAGCGGCTCAAAAACTATCACTTCGTCAAAACGGTTAATAAGCTCCGGCTTAAAAAACTTTGTCAACTCCACCATGACCTTTTCTTTTATACTCTTAAATTTATTCTTATCATTTTCATCTTCAACTTTTGATTTTTGACTTGCAATTTTGACTTTTGACTTTTCACTTTTAACTTCGTTCTTTAATAATTCATCCTGAATTAACTTAGTACCTAAATTAGAAGTACAGATTACAACTGTATTTTTAAAAGAAACTGTATGACCTTTGTTATCTGTTAACCGCCCATCGTCGAGTATCTGAAGAAGAATATTAAAAATATCAGGATGAGCTTTTTCTACTTCATCAAAAAGAACAACACTATATGGTTTTCTTCGGACCTGTTCTGTCAGCTTTCCACCTTCCTCATACCCAACATAACCTGGAGGAGCTCCAAGCAATTTTGCAACCTCGTGTTTTTCCATATACTCGGTCATGTCAAACCTGATCATCAAATCTTCGCTACCAAATAAAATATCAGCGAGTGCTTTGGCCAATTCAGTTTTTCCTACTCCAGTTGGTCCAAGAAAAACAAAACTACCTATTGGTCGGACTGCTGATTTGAGTCCGGCCCGTCCACGTCTTACCGCTTGAGCAACTGAGGCAACCGCCCCTTCCTGATCAATCAATCTTTTGTGAATAATGTCTTCAAGGTGAGTCAGTTTTTCCGTCTCGGACGATGTAATTTTGGCAACTGGAATCCCTGTCCAACGGGCAATGATATCTTTGATAATTTCAACAGTTACAGCTCCGGTTGACTGGCTTTTTTTAAGATTAAATTCTTCTTTTTTTTCGTTTAGTCCAGAATTAATTTCATCTATTTTTGATCGTAATATTCTTGACTTGACTTTATCAGATTTTTTTTCTGATTCTTTTAATTCCTGACTGAGTTGAGCAATTCTTGTCTCTAGTGATTTAATCTCTTCAGGTAATGAAATTAAGGGTAAGCGAACAGCTGAAGCCCCCTCATCAATAAGATCAACGGCTTTGTCTGGTAAAAACCGATCCCCCACATAACGTTTCGATAAAATTACCGCCGCTTCAATCGCATCATCGGGAATTTTAACTCGATGAAAGGCTTCGTACTTATCTTTTATCGCTTTAAGCATTTTAATTCCCTGTTCTACAGTTGGCTCTGGTACTAATACAGGTTGAAATCGTCGCTCAAGCGCCGGATCTTTTTCAATATATTTTCTGTATTCAGTTAGAGTGGTGGCTCCAACAATTTGAATTTCACCTCGAGCTAAAGCCGGTTTTAAAAAATTAGAAGCGTCCAGTGATCCTTCACCGGAAGCTCCGGCCCCAACGATATTATGAATTTCATCGATAAATAAAATAATCTGACCTTGACTGGCTTTAACTTCTTCGATTAAATCCTTCATTCTCTCTTCAAACTCGCCTCGATGGGAAGCGCCAGCTAACATGCTCATTAAATCCAATTGAAGAATTCTTTTATTTAATAATGGCTCTGGCACTTCTTTGGCAACAATCTTTTCAGCCAAACCCTCAACAATGGCTGTTTTTCCGACTCCCGCTTCACCAACTAGTGATGGATTATTTTTTGTCCGACGTGATAATATATGAATGACCCGTTCAATAACTGCTGATCGTTCAACTACAGCATCAAGTAATCCTTGAGAGGCTTTAGCAGTAAGATCAATCGTAAATTGTTCTAAAGCTTTTTTCTTGTTTTGAGCCTTTTTTTCTTCTTCATTCAAACCTTCTTTTTTACCAACAACTTTTTTATTTATTTCTTCTTTATTTAAACCTAGTTTGACCAAGACTCGTGCGCCCACTCCCTCACCCTCTTCAAATAATGCTAATAATAAATGTTCTGGTGCAATAAATTCAAACCCTAGCTTTCTGGCAACGACTAGTGCATCGTTGAGAATCTTTTTCATCCTTGGGGAAAATTGGACAACCCGATCAACCGTTCCCCTTTTATAAATTTTGTTTAATTCATCAGTTACCAACTGAGGTTGAATTTTTGATTCAACCAATAAGTTGTAAATTTCACTATCAGTCGTTAAGGCATATAAAAGGTGTTCACTATCAACTAGATCTGATTTTAATTCTTTAGCTTTTGTCTGGGCAGCCATCATCACTCGATTGGAACGTTGAGTTAGGTGGGTCATTAAATCTAAATTATTTGATGTTGGGGAAGCTATTTTTGAGTTAACGGGTTGACGGGTTAATGGGTTAGGGTTTTGAACTGGCGACTGAGGGTTAGCAGTTGCTGTTTTATCATTTGTTATTTGTTTATTTGTTATTGAATTGTTATTTGTCATTTGTCCATTTGACATTTGCGCCTTGTCATTAACTGTTGGAGGATTTGCTGTTGCATTAGTAGTTGGTTTTTTAATAAAATCAAAATAGTCGGCCATATTTTCATTATCAAGAAAATCACATTAAATGTCAACTTAATTTTATGAAAAAAATATATTTAGTCATAGCCGGAGTCTTCCTCATTCTTTTAATCATTACCTCCATTATTCTCTCCCTCAGAAAAAAATCAACAACGACCACACAAAAAAACTCTCCTTTTCCCACCAGTGTTCCTGATCGAGGAACTAACAAGGATAACGCTGATGTACAGACGCCCAATTTGGGCGTCTCCACGACTGATTCAACTGACTTGACTGATTCAACTATTTCCACAATTGCCCCAGTTGAAACAGAAGAT
>Ga0265292_1001440_pt1 | contig 20938 bp, 20 predicted proteins | sample Munlanlewell296A_FD_189080 | JGI IMG/M metagenome (GOLD analysis project Ga0265292, IMG submission 189080) | Leachate microbial communities from a municipal landfill in Southern Ontario, Canada - Leachate well 296A | ecosystem: Engineered > Solid waste > Landfill > Unclassified | place: Canada... | reverse complement strand
CGTCATTGTTGCCACATACGGAAGCCGAAGGAGCAGTTCATTGAGCGTCACCGACTCCTGCACCGACAACTGCAGATAGAAGCAGGGAGCGAACGGATAGTCCGTTCTGTGACGGTTCCCGTCAGCGTCAATAATCCAGACCGTCATGCCAGCATCGTTGACGTAGGCATCGAACAACCATCCTTGCACTGTCATATCTCCTCCCCGTAATTGCGCAAGCGTTCTTTCAGTTCGTGTAGTTCTCCAACGAGTTTGACCAGGACGGATAACGTGATCTTATCCATCGTGATCGGTGTTGTTTGGAACGCGATCGACGGAAGATTCCGTTTAGCAATGCGAAATACTTCATCGAAGTGCTCCTGCTGTTCTTTTCGGAGCGCGCGTCGGAAGTTTCCCCACCGCTCCCGCTCTTTGTCGATCAGCCGTGTTGCTGTTGCGATCAGTCTTCCCATTTCTTCCTCGTCTGGCGGATGTACGGCTGTAGTCTGTGTCGATCCTGTAGGTAACATCGGCAATCCCCTTGAATGCATTAAAATAGATTTCCCGTTCTTTCAGTTGGAACCGGAGCGGCGCCGACACCAGCAGCGTCGAAATCCCCTCCGCTTTTAGCTGGACAAATGTTTGTCGTATCCTGTCAAGAATGTCGTGGATGTCGGCCGCGGAGACCTGATCGTCATCGATCAGGTCCAGCAGCCCAAACACCAACAGCGTGCACGCATGCACGGAGCGCATAAACTCAGCCAGACCGTCAGTAATCGTCACGTCCACCTGATAAAAAGTGTAGCACCGGCTGACATAGCCACGCTGCAACAGTGCTTCCGGTTCCAGTCCGCCCGATTTGAAGATCGTTGCCAAAAAGAATGGATCGGTGGTGTTCGCTGCATCAATAATCACGACGGGCTGCTCCTTCCGGAGGAAGTCCGCGGCCGCCAGCATTGCCGTATGATAGGCGCCGTAGCTACCATGCAGAAAATGCACCGCAGGCTGCGAGGTTTCCATCGCCAACTGAATGGTTTTGTATGATTGAATGACTGTTTCCATAAATGTTCTCCGTCTGAGACAGACTTCCTGCAAAACAACACAGCGGGTAAACAGTCCGCCTCAACAATATTTCTCTGTGCCTTTGTGCCTCTGTGGTTTGCTCTTCCATATTTTCAGCCGGAGAGTAACCCTCTAAAATGCACAAGCCCGACAACGCAGGACGTTTCTCCTGACACTATCGGGCTTGAAGGTCTCAACACCCGCTACATATTTCCTTATTAGCTATAGTAAACAACACGCATCAAAAGACATCCTTGGAAGTGATTTGTTCACCCTGAGTAAGTGTCGATGCTCTTTATCGACACGCACCGAAGGATGGCTTTGGAAACGACTTGTTCACCCAGGATGAACATCATTCCTGCTTTTTGATTTTTTTTGGAGAACATGTATAACAGTTTATCCCGCTTTCCTCAGCTTATGTTTTGATCGGAACGACACTTCCACATCCCCCACCACTTTCCCCGCCTCGCGAGGGAAATAGATCTGCACGCCGCCGTAATGATCATCGGGAGACTTCACATTCAGAATATCAAGTATCTTATTCAGATACGTATTGATCTTTTCACGTTCTTCTAACGTATAATCGCCGGTCGCCATTGTTATTCTGTGGAAAATTCGAAAAAAAATAACGTTTAGTGGTTCATCCTTCGGCGCGTGCCGCCCAATGGTCCCATCCTGAGCAAGGCTGGCGCTTCATGATTGCCGCTTCGAAAGATCATAGACTAGGCGGCACTTGCTCGGGATGAACACAAATTCTATGATACATTGAATGCTATGATGCTTTTCTATACTTCAGCATCTCATCGATCCGTTTCTTATCCAGCGCGCGGATCATTCCCACTACAACACCGACCACTTTAAAATTCTCATCATGTCGATCAATCACGATCGGTTTGTATTTTTTATTCGCAGGAACAAGGCGGACTGTATTTCCGTCCTGTTCAAACCATTTTACCGTCGGTTCTCCTTCCACCAGCGCAACAACGATTCTGCCGTTCTTCGGCTCCTGTTTCGGATCCACAAACAATAGATCGCCGGTGCCAATCTCCGCCTCGATCATGCTGTCCCCTTTCACATACACGCCGAACAGGTCCCTTGATGCTGTCAGATAATTCTCTACATTGACGAATGTTTCGGCGAGATTTTCCTGCGACATAAACGGATGTCCCGCCGGAACAAATCCGTACACAGGAATGCCCGCAGGTTTCTTTTGCAACAGCTCAATCCCTCGGGAAATGTGTGGGGTGTACTTCACATATCCTTTTTTCACCAGGGTCAGCACATGCTCCTTTGCGGCGTTCACATTGAATCCAAACTTCGTCGCCAATTCCTGCAGTGTCGGCGGAAGTCCCCGCTCGGAGAACGAATCACAGATTGCCCGGTAGATCTCAGCTTGTCGTGTGGTGAGTTGGTTTGAACGTGTCATGATTTGAATTTATACTGTATATATTTATACTGTATATATTTACACTGTATAAATTTACAGTATTTGGCGCAGCTTGTCAAGTATTTTTTTTCACGCCTGGAGAAAAAAAAAGATTCTCGCCGCAGGGAGAGGCATTTGCCATGCCAGCGTACGCCTGCCTACCGGCAAACCAGGCTGGCATCCAGTTTCTGGATTCCGGCGTTCGCCGGAATGACGTGGCAGGCCACGGGGAATTTAACCCTAAAGAGATTAAATAGAGTAGGAGGAGGTTCGTAAGAACCTCCATCCCCTCATCAAACCGTACTGACGGATTTCCCGTATCCAATGAATTTTTTGGATATACACATTATCATACAAATCTAAGCCGTGCCAAATACCATTCTTCATATCTCTGCCATAATATTGATAATCGAGCTCGGAAAATAATTTTGCATGCGACTGCTCAAGCTCTCATAAAACTTGAGCGGTTTTTATTTATGGTTGATGGTGATGATTATCCACTGTATTACTCGAAACAGTTTTTTTTTGGAGTCCCCGCAATTTTGTATGCGCAGTAGTAGATCGTGAATGTTAGCTTTCGATGCTTTCCCACTTAGGAAATTGCTCCTATTACCTGTAGGAGCCAATCGCAGACAACCACCACCAAAGTCGCCATCTTTCTAAGAAAAAATAGAAAAATATATTTCTTCTGCTGAATTACTCATTGCAAAATGGGCATCTTTTTATTATCTTAAGGCGTCTAAAAAAACGTACTCGGCTAGTGACGATATCCATTGTTAGTATTATTTGTCAGGTAATTCTCAATTCATAGACAAAAAAGAGTATCGAAGTAAGAAAAAATAAGCCTATTTATCTCGGAGAGGTGGGTGAGTGGCTTAAACCAGCGGTTTGCTAAACCGCCGTACGCTGTTAAGGTGTACCGAGGGTTCAAATCCCTCCCTCTCCGCATTGAAATTAACAACAATGTAATTTGTTCGGGGTGTGGCTCAGCCCGGTTAGAGCGCTTGGTTCGGGACCAAGAGGTCGGAGGTTCGAATCCTCTCACCCCGACAAATGTAGATAGCAGAATTTTTCTAACTACTTCTGTTATAACAAACATAATGTGATGTTGTAAAAGTGAATGAGATTCAGTCCGGTGAGAACGCCACACTGAAAACACCAAGGCCGGAGGTACTACCGAAAGCACTCCTTCGGAGGAATCCTCTCCACCATGACAAAACATACAGGGGACGTTCTCGGACGTCCCTTTTTCATTCCTGCACAGAAAAACGTATCCCAGACTTATTCAAGAGGTTGATATGAAAACTCTCCGTTATAGTATCCTGTTAATTCTCCCGTTATTCATTCCCGCTTGCGTTTCTATCGGTACATTCGACGAAATGCAGGCACATCGCGATGCGCTGCAAATAACGGTCGATTCACTTAAGACCGCAACCGCCGGATTACAGTCCCGTGTGGATGAACTCACAAAAGAGAATACGGCATTAAAAGATCAACAAACCATCGATCACACACTCATCGCCGAGCTGCAGGCAATGACCGATACACTCAAAGACCGTGTCCGCACTCTGGAGAACGATTTGACGATCTCCCAGCAAAATTATGAACAGTCGAAGGCAAAAAATTCTGCTGAAATCAAAAAGCTGTTGACGAATTTGGAAGGACTACAAAAAGACCTCGCAACTCGTGAACAGAAACTGCGTGATTACGAAGAGGCATTGGCGCTCCGCGATTCTTCCTTAGCTGCAATCCAACGTGATCTGATCGGACGTGAACAGCGCGTCGGCGATCTTGAGCGGCGTCTCGCGGCAAGGGATTCATCACTTCATGCATTGAAAGCACGATTGAATGATGCTCTGCTCGGCTTCACCAATAGCGGACTCTCCATCAACATCGTTAACGGCAGAGTCTATGTCTCCCTTTCCAATCAGCTCCTCTTCACCACAGGGAAAGCGGATATCGACAAACGCGGAAAAGAAGCGTTATTGGAACTTGCACACGTTCTAAATACGCAGGAAGATCTTACGATCCTTGTGGAAGGCCATACAGACGATCAAGCAGTGAAAAACCTTGGAGCAATCAAAGATAACTGGGATTTGAGCGTCGTACGGGCAACGGAGGTGATACGGTATCTGGCCGACGAAGGAAAAGTTGATCCAAAACGGATTACCGCATCCGGACGAAGTGAATATTTCCCGATTGATCCTGCGAATACATCGGAAGCCCGCGCAAAGAATCGTCGCACCGAGATTATTCTGATACCGAAACTCTCCGAGCTTTTTGAAATACTGGAACAATAGTTGTGAAAGAATTTAGAGGTGTTTTTGACTTCGTCATTGCAAGCCGTTCGTTGGCGAAACAATTTCGTTTTTCAATAAGAAGATTGCCACAGTGTGCCGACGGATATGTCGGCACTCACTGCAATGACAGGAGAAAAAATAATCTTAGCGTAACAGTCCTCTGTTGCGCTTTTTTATTGTTGGCATCGTGTTCAGGCATCGAACCAATTCATCGTACCCCGAATCCTGTTGCCGAAATGAAATATGACTTTTCTCTCGATCCCGAGATCCGTGTGCATGTGAACAGACCCTCATTCCCTGACTCAGGAAAAAAGACAATGGTAATTCTGTATGCATTGCCGAACGGCAACTCAATCGAAATGACGATCGGGAAACAATTACATGAGGGCGACGATTGGCATTACGATATTCAACACATCGGCGCACAAGTTCGGTTTTTGAGAAAACAACTTCCCGAAGTGAATATTGTTGTATTTTATCTTGAAAATAAACAAAAAAGCTGGCCGGCTTGGCGGAAGATGTATTCGAACAATCATGAAATCATCCGTACCATCGTTACGTCGTTCACTACACTGTATCATCCGGATACTGAATTTATCATCGCTGGTCACAGCGGCGGAGGCAGTTTTATCAATGGACTGCTCAACGCGTATGACACCATCCCACAGAAAATCTCCCGTATCGCGTATCTTGATGCAAATTATAGTTACGACGATTCTCTGGATCACGGAAAAAAACTGTTCCAATGGCTGTACGCTGATACAACACATAAATTGTCGGTGATTGCATATGATGACCGTGAAATAACCTTCAACGGAAAAAAAGTGATCAGTCCGACCGGCGGAACATACCGGGCAACACAGAGAATGATGAACTATTTTAGGGAATGGACTGACATCCGTTCATTTCAAGACTCCGCCATTCTTCAATATGAATCATTCAATAATCGCTCCCGGTTCATCGTGCACACAAATCCGGACACTCTCATTTTACATACCGTCCTTGTAGAGAAAAACGGTTTAATCCACTCCGTCCTGTTTAATACTCCAATGGAAGAACAGCAATACAAATTCTTCGGCCCCCGCGCCTACCAAGAATTCATCAGCGAGGAAGAATGACGCAAGAGACGCTAAAACGGGATCTTTCCTTTACACAAGCTGTAGCACTCAATATGATCGACATGGTCGGCATCGGACCGTTCGTCGTTCTTCCACTTGTCATCGGGATTATGGGTGGACCACAGCACATCGCTGCCTGGATCGCTGGCGCGGTTTTGTCTTTGATCGACGGATTTATTTGGGCAGAATTCGGAGCCGCAATGCCGAAAGCAGGGGGTAGCTACGTTTTTCTTCGTGAATCATTCGGCCCGCGCTGGGGAAGATTAATGTCTTTCCTTTTTATCTGGCAGACAATGATCCAGGCACCGTTAGTCATAGCATCCGGTTCGATTGGGTTCGCTCAATATCTTTCCTATCTTCTTCCCCTCGACGATGTCACCAGACGTATTGCATCCGGACTACTTGTCATCACGTTAACTTCTATACTCTATCGGAAAATCGGTACCGTCGGAAAAATTTCCGTTGCATTATGGATCGGCGTCATGGGAACAATGGCGTGGTTCATTTTCGGCGGACTCTCCCATTTTGACGCGGATCTCGCATTCAGCTATCCTGACGGTGCATGGGATTTTACCTGGGCATTCTGGGTAGCGTTGGGTCAAGCGACAGTAAAGACGATGTATTCATATCTTGGGTATTATAACGTGAACCACCTCGGCGGAGAAATCAAAAACCCTGAAAAAAATATCCCCCGCGCTATCTTCATTTCGATCATTGGAATCGCCATTCTTTACCTCGCAATGCAGTTTGCGGTAATTGGCGTAATCCCTTGGCAGGAAGCGAAAGAATCCCAATTTATCGTCAGCACATTAATTGAACGTCTTTATGGAACAATAGCGGCCAGTGTAGCAACAGTGCTCGTTCTCTGGATTGCATTCTCATCCCTCTTTGCAGTAATGCTCGGTTATTCCCGTATTCCTTATGCTGCTGCTATCGACGGAAATTTCTTTTCGGTGATGGGAAAACTGCATCCTACAAAAAATTTTCCGCACATTTCGTTGTTGTGGCTCGGAGGTACAGCGTTCATTTTCAGTCTATTGTTCCGACTGAGTGATGTCATCAGCGCAATACTTGCAATGAGAATACTTGTGCAGTTTATCGGTGGAGCTGTCGGAGTAATGATCTTGAGAAAAAGAATCGGAACGAAAAATCTTCCTTTTAAAATGTGGCTCTTTCCTCTTCCGGCAATCATTGCCATTGTCCTTTGGATCTCCATCATGTTATCCACCGGTTGGATGTTCGCACTTTCCGGTTTGGTAATGACTGTGTTGGGAATAATTGTTTATTTCATACGCGAAAATATACAACGGATAAAGGGGGAAATTTAGAGGGGGGTCTTCAGTTCTCCACCTGATGCATTGTTCGACGTGAATCGTATTGCCTGTTCGACTGTCGATACGCTAACACTAATTACTCCTCCACAATTTGAAACTCTTTCCCATTCGGTCTCCGCTCATCATACATCCTCAGCAACGCTGTCATTGCCGCCTGATTCCCCCGCTGTGCTGACTTCCGGTAGTAGAATACAGCACGAGTTTGATTTATCGGAACGATGATTCCCTTTTCATAACAATATCCGAGCGCCGTTTGCGCCAACACCGATCCCTGGTCGGAATATTTCATCAGCGCGTCAAGAGAACGTTGAGCATCGGTAATTGTTCCATCAAACACTTCCGATACAGCAACACGTACCTTTCCTTCGGCATTCCCCAATCCGGCAGCATATTTCCAAAACTCCACCGCTTTTTTCTTATCCGCATTCACCCATTGTCCCATGGAATAACAATTACCAAGATCAAGAATTGCCGGGATAAAAGATTTGGCTACGGCTAGTTGAAGAAACTGAAGCGCTTGTTCATCGGTAAGTGTACCGATAAAACCGAGGGCATTAAGTGATGAAATAACGTACTGCGCCTGTGGATTTTTCTTTGCAGTGTGCTGTTGAAATATCTGCAACACATTCTTTTCATTGATCAACCTCCACAAAAGCATTGGAGCGCGTCGTGAATCCATTCTAATCGCCCGAATGTAATGAACGGCAGCAATTAATTTTTCTTTCGGCACACCAATACCCTTCTCATAACAACGGCCCACAATTGTCATCGCTTCGGGATTGCCAATTTCAGCCGCCTTGGAGATGAGAGAAAATCCAGTCGAATCGGTTTGCGTACTGTCGCTAAGTATTTTCGAAATACCGAGCACATTGCGTAACTCTTCATTCCCTTCATTGAACAGTTCTTTCAACAGCGTCATATCATCCGCTTGAGCAGTTGTATCATCGTCAAATTCGAGAAGAATGGGTTGTATAATTTGTGATGAACCTGCGGAGCTTAGTGCAGATGATGCCGAACGCTGTGCTTCTGAAACGGAATCCTTTTTGCTCCCCATCGAACCTTTCATTCCCCGTTTAACAAATTCTGTCAAAAGAGTTTTTGCCGGTTCGTATCCCTGATCGGCAGATCGTTTAACTAAATCATACGCTATCGTTTGATTTCTACTGACAACAAGATTGTCAGAATAAAATACTCCCAGCACATATTCTCCTTCTCTCATCTTCTTTCCTGCGGCAAACCGAAAGTACTGAAATGCTTCAAACGGATTCCATTCTACTCCCCAGCCATTGTTCAAATAAATACCATAATTAAATTTTGCAAGAATATATCCTTGATCTGCTGCCTTTTTCATCCACAAAGCGGCCTTCATTGTATCCGCTGAAAAGCCGTTTCCGGTCAAATATCGAAGACTCAATTCATGCTGGGAAGGAGCATCTCCAGCATTCGCATTCCGCATCAGTTGGAATCCTTCCCATAATTGATACGTCACATCCGATTGCCTGATCTCATACATCCGAATAGCGGTATTTTTGGTACGGAACGCTTTACTTCCTTTTTCTTGAACAGCATATAACGACGCAGAAATACAATATACCAGCATGATATACGTAATATAGACAGGGAGTTTTTTCATCTTTGCAGTGTAATTGTTTCTTCCATCAATTACAACGTTCTTTCGCATTTAACGTTGAGATTTCTTACTTTCTTCAACACAAAAAAGGATATTTCATGAAATTGCTGTACTCATATCTTAAAAACTATTGGACGTTGGTATTGCTGGCGTTGTTCCTTGCCACAATTAACCAGACATTTTCCTTGCTCGATCCGCTCGTCTTCCGGTATGTCATCGATAATTATGCCATGAAGTTCAGCGATTATTCGACGGAGCAATTCTTACGGGGAGTCATCAGCCTGCTGTTATTGGCAATGGGTGTGGCATTCGTCTCCCGTGTAGCAAAAAATTTTCAAGATTATTACATCAATGTAATCGTTCAACGCCTCGGGGCACAAATTTATTCCGACGGATTAAAACACTCCCTCGATCTTCCGTATTCGGTGTTTGAAGATCAACGCAGCGGCGAAACACTCGGCAAACTTCAAAAAGTCCGTACGGATGTTGAACGATTGATTTCGGCAGCGATTAATGTACTCTTCACGACATTGGTGGGAATTACCTTTGTCATGATTTATTCACTCTCCGTTCATTGGATGATCGCTCCGTTATATTTTTCAACAGTACCAATTTTGGCAATCCTCAGCTCCACCTTAAGTAAAAAGATCAAAACAATTCAAAAATCGATCGTGGGGGAAACAACCGCGCTGGCAGGATCAACAACCGAGTCTTTACGTAACATCGAACTGGTAAAAAGCCTTGGACTTGCCAATCAGGAAATCGACCGGTTAAATAATACAACGCAAAAGATTCTCGGACTTGAATTGAAGAAGGTGAAATATATCCGGGGTCTCAGTTTCATTCAGGGAACTTCCGTAAACTTCCTGCGTACAACAATCCTCTTTACCATGTTGTACCTCATCTTTACTCAACAGATCACCGTCGGACAGTTCTTTTCACTGTGGATATATTCGTTCTTTATCTTTGGGCCTCTACAACAGCTTGGAGACATTATCAATATCTATCGTGAAGCCGAGGTGTCACTCAATAATTTTGAAACCATACTCAATACGCCGAAAGAACCGAAACCGCTTTCACCGGTTCAAATTCAGAATGTGGAAACTCTAACATTCGATAAAATAACGTTTCAGCATCAATCAGCAAATACATCGGCAATAAATGGAATTTCATTCAAAACTAAAATCGGTGAAACGATCGCCTTCGTCGGTCCCTCCGGTGCAGGAAAAACTACATTGGTAAAATTACTGGTCGGATTATATCGGCCACAAAACGGCAGAATTTTATACAATGGAAAGAACTATGATGAAATCGACTTTGATACTCTCCGGGAACGCATCGGCTTTGTAACGCAGGATACTCAACTCTTCTCCGGCACGATCCGAGAGAATCTGCTTTTCGTGAATCCGAAAGCAACTGATGCCGACTGCCTGGACGTACTCAATAAAGCAGCATGTCAGTCATTGCTTGAGCGGGCAGAAAAAGGACTCGATTCAATTATCGGCGAAGGGGGCGTAAAAGTTTCTGGCGGTGAAAAACAGCGTCTCTCCATTGCACGGGCATTGCTGCGGAACCCAAACCTGTTAATTTTCGACGAAGCAACCTCATCACTCGATTCGCTGACGGAAGAAGAAATTAGCGACACCATTCGGGATATCTCCGCACGGAAAGATCTCATCACAATTCTTATCGCCCACCGCCTCTCCACGGTGATGCACGCCGATACAATCTTTGTCTTGGAAAAAGGAAAAATCGTTGAATCCGGATCGCACACCAAACTGGTAAAAGCAAAAGGATTGTATTATGCCATGTGGCGTCAACAAGTTGGCGAACAATCGAATGGCGTTACGAACACTGCAATTAAAGGGCGCAAATTAATTTTGAAAAATTAAATTCAAACTTCCCTTCAATGAGAAAAGGGTACAGTGAATTCATAACTATGGCGGCTAATTCTATGGGTAAAGCATCTAAAAAATCACTCCAGTCCGTAAATTCCGACATTGATTGGAATGGTGTCCTTAAGCCCCTCTTTAAAAAGTATCGGGGAAAGAAACATCCGTTAGAATTCAACGATCCGTATCAATTGCTCGTGATGATAGTCCTTTCAGCACGAGCGTCGGATATCATGGTGAATAATCTTGCGCCGGCACTGTTCAAACAGTATCCATCCTTCAAGCATCTTGCAACAGCGACACCCGAAGAACTATATCCGCTTCTCCGTGTTCCGGGCTTCAGGAATAAAGCTGCGTGGATCGTTGAAATTGCGAAGACTCTTGCTCCCTTAAAAGCGATTCCGGAAACTATTACAGAACTTACTTTGTTGAAAGGATTCGGTCGCAAATCAGCAAACGTGTATATGAGTCAGATAGGATTACCTGCGGAAGGAGTTATTGTGGATCTGCATACATTGCGTGTTGCGCCTCGGTTGGGAATTGCCATTGGTGAAGATCCGAAAAAAATTGAACAGCAGTTAATGGTAAAAGTGAATAAGAAAGATTGGCATATTCTCGGCATGTCGCTCACGTATCTTGGAAGGGAAACGTGCAGACCTACAAACCCGCATTGCGAAGAGTGTTTGGTTAATTCGGTTTGTCAATATTACAGCGAACAAAAGTAAATTCTATTTTCGCTGGGTGAGAAGAACGCCGCCTATGGTAATCGTACCACCGATGAGGAAAGCCGTTGTCACAGGCTGAGAGAGAAATATCACTGCAAGAATTGTCGTCAAAATCGGTTGAGCATTTGCGAACACAGCAACTTTTGCCGTATCCATTCTACCAAGAGCGTAGAACCACAAAATATATGATACCACCGAAGTACCGATACTCAAGTAGAGTATCCCACCCCAATGTGCAATTGAAATCTCCGGAATTCCATAAACAGTAATACGAAAAAGTCCGACAGGAAGAAACATCACCGCTCCCCCAATCATAGACAGAACCGTAATGTGGAATGCACCATATTTTTTTACAAGCTGTTTCCCTTGTATTGCAAATAACGCCCAAGCAATCACCGCACAAAAGATCATAAGGTTGCCGTAGGCGTAGTCAGACGAAAAATCAACCCCTTTTTCAAAGACAACAATGGAGATTCCTGCAAAAGCAATGATAATCCCCGCTGTCTTTGTTTTTGTCATCGATTCTTTCAGAATGAAATATGACAGCACCAGTACTAATGCAGGTGTCATTGCATATAACAATGCACCGTTCGATGCCAATGTAAATTTGATCCCATAGAGATATAAAAATTGATTCATCGGAACGGCAAGAAATGAAAGCCAGAGCAAATGTTTCAGATCGGACTTTTCCACTTTGACCCGTTTTTCACGAACAAAAAACATAACCAGCATTGCCAATAGTGATACGCAATTCCGTATAAACGTTAGTAAAACAGGATCCACTTGTTGTGTCACTGTTTTTGCAATAAGATGCGTTCCGGCCGCGATTAGTTGCTGGAACACAATCACAAAGTATAAATTCATATCATTGTTATAGCAATCCGATAGCTTACGACTATCAGATTACGTGCATTTTTTCGTTCACTAACTTTTGGTATATTAAAACCGGAATAATTTCTCCAATATACCTTATCTTTTCTTGACTATGAAACGTAAAGAAACCCTCTTTTTAATTGATTCAATGGGAATCGCCTATCGAAGTTATTTTGCCTTTGCACAAAATCCGCTTATCAACTCCAAAGGTGAAAACACCAGCGCTATCTACGGATTTGTCAATTATCTGAATAAAATTCTTGATGAACAAAAACCGGATTTTATCGCAGCGGTTTTCGACACGGATAAACCGACCTTCCGGCACAAAATCTACAAAGAGTACAAGGCAACCCGAAATAAAATGCCCGATGATCTTGCTGCTTCGTTGTCATACTTGAAAGATGTCGTCAAAGCGTTCAATGTGCCAGTGCTGGAATTGGAAGGCTATGAAGCGGATGATATCATGGGCACTCTCGCAAAGCGTGCGGAAAAAGAAAAGATCAGTACTTTCCTTGTCACCTCCGACAAAGACTTTATGCAGCTCGTCTCAAACAACGTAAAGATTTATCGTCCGGGAAAGTTCGGCAGCGATGACGAGATTGTCGGTGAAGAAGGTGTACTGCAAAAATTCGGTGTCACGCCCGATCGGGTTATCGACATGCTCGGACTGATCGGCGACTCGTCGGATAATGTTCCTGGTGTGCCGGGTGTCGGACCAAAAACTGCACTACCGCTCGTCCTGAAATATAAAACCATCGAAAAAATTCTGGACAATATCGATCACATTCCGCAAAAAGGGCTGCAGGAGAAACTCCGAACGAATAAAGACCTCGCTCTCCTGTCAAAACACCTCGTTACGATCGACATCAACGTTCCAATCACCGTCGATCTTCACCATTTGAAGGCGAAGGATAAAGATATCCCTGCGTTAATATCTCTTTACGAGCGGCTGGAATTCAAAACGTTTGCAAAACGATTAAAGGGACGTGGTGATTCGGTCGGTACATCAGTCTCCGCAACAGCACCTGTTGAAGAACCGGCTCCATTAGTAGAATTGCAGACACTCAATACTTCTCAGCATGATTACATCATCGTATCGTCGGATAAAGAATATCTAAAATTATTGAGTGAAATAAAGAAATCGAAAGCATTCGTCTTCGATACAGAAACGACATCCACCGACGCATTACGCGCTGAATTGGTTGGCATTGCTTTTGCCATTAAACCACATATAGCGTATTACCTGCCGGTGATTGATGAAACAAGCGATACCGGAATAAATGATTTGTTCAGCGATCATGGTAAACTAAAACGTGATGGATTTCCCCTCGCGCGCATAGTGAACGATTTTAAATCAATCTTTGAAAATGAAAAAGTGAAAAAATACGGACAGAATGTGAAGTATGATTCACTCGTCCTATCAACAAAAGGTATTGCTGTGGCGGGTGTCGGATTCGATACGATGATTGCGGCCTATATCCTGCGCTCCGATCGTCAGCATTCTCTGGATTCTCTTGCCGCCGAGCATTTAAATTATAAAATGGTGTCATTCGAAGAACTGACGGAAAACGGAAAGAAAGATATCCGGACCATTCCCGTAGCAGAAGTTGGAAATTATTCCGCCGAGGATGCGGATATCACGCTGCAGCTTGTTGATATATTGCGTGATAAGCTTTCGATCGGAGAAACAAAAACCTTATGCAATGAGATTGAATTCCCTCTCATCGAAGTGTTGACGAGAATGGAAACAAACGGAATAAAGATCGATACCGCGTTCCTTTCCGTTATGTCCGGAGAGATCGGATCGACACTCGATGGTCTCATCACGAGTATTTATTCTCATGCCGGAGAAAAATTTAATATTAACTCGACACAGCAGCTTGCAAAAATTCTTTTTGAGAAATTGAAGCTCCATACTGCGAAAAAAACAAAAACGGGATATTCCACTGATGTCGCTGTATTGGAATCGCTAAGGCGGGAACACCCCATTGTGGAACAACTTCTGGAATACCGTCAATTACAGAAACTAAAATCAACATATGTTGATGCACTGCCAAAATTGATTAATCCCCGCACGGGAAAACTGCATACCTCATTTAACCAAACCGTTGCCGCAACCGGCCGTCTCTCCAGTAGCGATCCAAATTTGCAGAATATCCCTATCCGCACCGAACTTGGCCGAAAGATGAGGAAAGCGTTTATACCCTCCGCCAGAAATTCGGTCATTCTCTCCGCGGACTATTCACAAATCGAACTCAGAATCATGGCACATATTTCCGGCGATCCCGGACTACTCGACGCATTCAAGAACCGAGAAGATATTCATGCATCGACTGCAGCGAAAGTGTTCGGTGTAAATCAAAAGGATATTACGCGCGATATGCGACGGAAGGCAAAAGAAGTAAACTTCGGAATTATGTATGGTATCGGTCCGTTCGGTCTGGCATCTCGGCTGGATATTTCTCAACGTGAAGCGAAAGAAATTATTCAAAAATATTTCGAACGATTCCCCAATGTCAACAGGTATATCACTACAACGATGGCAGCCGCTCATACGAACGGATATGTCGAAACCTTAAAAGGCAGAAGGCGGTATATCGCCGATATCAACAATAAAAACCAAAATATCAGAGCTAACGCTGAACGGCAATCAATTAATATGCCGATCCAGGGAACAGCTGCCGATATGATTAAAATCGCTATGGTCAATATCGATCGGGAATTATGTTCGAAAAGATTGAAAAGCACAATGGTTTTACAGGTGCACGACGAACTGGTGTTCGACGTTGTCAAAGGTGAAGAAGCAGAAATGAAACAACTCGTAGAACGCGAGATGCGGGAAGCAATGCCGCTTGATGTCCCGATAGAAGTCGAATTAGGTACAGGAAAAGATTGGTTGGAAGCGCATTAATGGGTAGTATCGACAGCATCATGAAAAAACATCATCAAATATTCGATGATGTTTTTTTTGCCCTTCATCATATTTTTTTCTCTTTCCGTCGAAAAAGCATCAGAATGCCGAACGCAATGATTGCAACCGGCCAGTACTGCTGCACTGCATCTTTTACATCACTCGGATAGAGATACCCGATTTCCGTCATCATAAACGCTATTCCCAGTGCAATAAAAATGGCTGACGGAACAATCAGATGATAATCCTTAAAATTATAGATATACAACATCGTAAATGAAAGCCCTACTGACAGCAAGAATCCAGGAACATACACAGAGGAAGAATGTTCAATCAAATCATATTTCCCCAGCAACAAAACTATGCCGGAAAAAAAACATAAACTGCCGAAGAACAATGCTTGGCGAATGTTCGACATGAATGACCTAAACACCATCGCAGCACCGTAGGCAACCACACCGAACAAAACCATCGACGTGCCATCAATCCGTATAATATGAAGTTGTCTCAGCAGCAATCCCACACCGATAAGGACAAGGATGATACCAAAAAACGGAATACGATTAAATTCTTTTTTGTCCATTACGACACCTTCGAAGTAAAGATGTTGTCATACGGTACGATCAATGCGATTAGGATATATAAGACCAGTCCTGCACCAAATGACGCTAAGCACAACACAACATACAGCATTCTGATCAAGCTCGAGTCGATCCCAAAATATTGAGCCAATCCCCCGCACACTCCAAATATTTTTTTATCGGCAATTGACCGGCGGAAATGTTTAAATCCGGTTGGTTGGAACGGCTGATCTGCGGACTGTTGTCCCTCTGGTTGCACACCAGTTTGTACATCCGATTGAGATTGACGATAATAGATGATCGCCATGCCGAGGATAATCAACAGCACCGGAAAAATAAACTCAAACGTATCCGTCAAAAAATCGAAAACATGGAACACTTCCAAATTAGCAAGTAGCAGAAATACCCCAATAATCACAATTACGAATCCGAACCAATTCCGGACAGTTTCATTTCGCGGACCTGGTTTAATTTCCGATTGGAGAGGGGGTGTTTCATTAAAATAAATCGGCTTTTTGGGAACAATGAAAATCGCCGCAATATACAAGATAATTCCAGTTCCACCGAATAATACCATCAACACAAAAAGTATGCGGATCACCACAGGATCCACATCAAAATATTCTGCTAAACCTCCGCAAACGCCAGCAAATATTTTATTCGTTTGAGAACGGTACAATTTCTGATTATTCATGTAATCTCCTGACAATGGCAACTATAGATACGATATCTCTTGTATTTAGTTGCGGCAACGTATGATCTCCCGGTCAGTTACCACATATGAGACTGGCACATCGGTAGGTTCCTGCGGCACTTCATCAATAACCTGGAAGTCGTAGGCTAAAGCGATCGTGGGAAGTTTGACGTCATGAAGAAACCTGTCATAGAACCCTGCACCAAAGCCCAGCCGGTGTCCTTTTCTGTCGACGGCGAGCGCAGGAACAATGACAACTTGAAGGTCGGAAACTGGAACAGGACGACACATCCGCGGTTCTAGAATTCCATAGGCTCCTCCAACAAGTTCGCTCAATGAAAATAATTCGGAGTGTCGCATCGTTTTTGTTGCTTTATCTGCAATCGGTACGACAACTCTCTTTTTTTGTTTCAACAATAAGCGAATCAAATCATGGGTATCTACTTCATTATTTTTAGTCGAGATATAGGTATGAACAATATCCGCCCTAAAAAAATCGGGAAGAGACAATAGTTCTTCAACAATTAATTTCGAACGTTTTTGGACTTCGTTTTTTGAAATCTCCAGCCTCTTCCCTTTTAATTCTTCACGTAGGCGTATTTTATTTTTCATAGGTTGTGCTACCGAGATTCAGATATAAATAAAAAGTCCCGCCGTGGCGGGACGTAGTTGTCGCATAGTGAAGCTTACACTTCCATAATCTCTTTTTCTTTTACCGCAAGAAGTGTATCAACATCTTTAATATACTTATCGGTATACTTTTGAACTTCTTGCTCACCCCGTTTTCGTTCGTCCTCGGAGAAATGTTCATCCTTCTCCGCTTTCTTCAGCGTTTCATTTTCATCACGCCGAACATTTCGGATCGACACTTTCCCTTCTTCACAGAATTTTTTAACAAGTTTCACAAGTTCTCTTCGGCGTTCCTCATTCAGCATCGGTATCGGCACACGAACGATTTTGCCGTCGATACTCGGATTCAGTCCGAGATTTGCCGCAATAATCCCCTTCTCAATCGGATGCAACATACCCTGATCCCACGGAGTTACCGCAAGCATATGCGCATCCAGCACACTAATCGAACCGACTTGGTTGATCGGCATCATTGTACCATACGCATCTATCTTTACTGTATCCAAAAGAGCTGTCGTTGCTTTTCCAGTTCGAACTTTTACTAATTCATGACGGACGCTTTCGACAGCTTTTTGCATCCTTGTTTCACAAACTTTTAATATGTCTTTTAATTGCATAGAATACCTCCCAGAGTAATTGTTACGACAACGATGGAGCGTTTACCGTGACAGTGGTTCCGATATCTTCTCCGAGAACCAGGTTTAATAGATTATTATGAACGTTCATATTAAACACGGCAATCGGTAATTTATTCTCTTTACAGAGTGTAATTGCCGTCATATCCATCACTTTAAGATTCTTCTTGAACACATCGTCATAGTTGATTAACGGATGATGTATTGCATTCGGATTTTTTTCGGGATCCGAATCATAGATGCCGTCGACTCGGGTTCCTTTAATGATAATACCTGCTTCAATTTCAATTCCCCGAAGCACAGCGGCAGTGTCTGTTGTAAAATACGGATTTCCAGTCCCTGCTGCAAAAATTACGATACGGTTTTTTTCGAGATGCCGAACTGCTTTCCGGCGGATATACGGCTCAGCAATGCGCGCCATATCGATGGCGGTCTGGCATCGTGTATACATTCCATGGTGTTCCAGCGTATTTTGCAATGCCAGTGCATTAATCACTGTCGCAAGCATACCCATATGATCACCGGTCACTTTATCAATTCCATCGGACGAATTTTCGATACCGCGATAGATATTTCCTCCGCCAATCACAATTCCAATCTGAACACCAAGCTGGTGAATCTTCTTTATCTCTTCCGCATATTGTTTCAAGATCTTTGGGTCAATTCCGTAGTCCAAATTCCCCATCAGGGCTTCGCCGCTCAGTTTCAGAAGAATACGTTGATATTTTGGTGTTGCCATTCATACCTCCCATTAAAAAGAAAGGTCTCAAAAGAGACCTTTCAAATATTAGTTCATTGATTCGCCAAGCTGAAATCTTTTGAACTGCTTTACCGTAACATTCGCAGAGAGGAGATCTTTCACCGTCTTCCCCGCGTCCTTAATAAAGCTTTGTTCAAGAAGGACAATTTCCTGATAATATTTTTCAAGACGGCCAGTCGCAATCTTTTCTGCGATGTGCTCCGGCTTGCCCTCGTTCTTAGCTTGAGTTCGGTAGATTTCGATTTCTTTATCCACCAAATCTTTATTCACTTTATCCCTGGAAACAACAATCGGACTCATCGCGGCAACCTGCATTGCAATGTCGCGCGCTACTGTTTTGTTTGCAGGATTAAAGTCTGCTCCCAACTCAACAATTACGCCGATCTTACTTCCCATGTGAACATATTGTTCAAGGAATCCACCCTCCGATTGCAGATGGTAGATGCGACGAATTTCTGTTTTTTCTCCCACTTTGCCGGTGAGATCAGACAATGCATCGTTCACTGTTTTCCCATTCGGGTGCGGAAACGTAAGCAATTCACCAACGGTATTTGGGGATTTATCGAAGACGATCTGTGCGATCGATTGAGCGAATGAGGAAAAGTCCTCGCCACGCGCAACGAAATCCGTTTCACAATTGATCTCTACCATAATACCATGTTTACCGTCAGCGGATATTTTTGCAACAATTGTACCTTCGTTTGCCGCTTTGTCCGCACGTTTTGCCGCTGTTGCAGCACCTTTTTTGCGGAGAATCTCTATCGCCGTTTCCATAATGCCTGCGGCTTCTTCGAGAGCTTTTTTGCAATCCATCATACCTGCGCCAGTTTTGTCGCGCAGTTGTTTTACCATTTCGCTAGTCACTGCCATAATTATGCTTTTTCCGTTTCTTGTTGTGGTCTGCGTGGCCGTCGATCTCTTCGATCGTGTCTGTCACTCTTTTCTTGTTTTTCTGTCTCTTCAGCTTCCGGCGTTGTTTCAACTTTGCGTGCATTTCCTTCTACGATTGCATCGGTTATAACACGTGCAATCAGCTGGATCGATTTTAAAGCATCATCATTTGCCGGTATCACATAATCGATACCGTCCGTATCGCCATTGGTATCAACAATAGCAAATACCGGAATTCCGAGCCTGTTTGCCTCCTGAACAGCGATCGCCTCTTTCTTCACATCTACAACAAATAGCGCACCGGGAAGACGAGTCATATCAACAATTCCGGAAAGAGATTTCTGCAGTTTTTCTTTCTCACGGGAAAGGAATAATGTTTCCTTTTTTGTTATTTTTTCAAATGTTCCGTCCGTTTCCATCTTTTCGATGTTTGTTAGACGTTTAACGCTCTTCCGAATTGTGGTGAAGTTCGTCAACATTCCGCCGAGCCAACGATCTGTTGCATAATATTGATGACCGCGAACTGCTTCCGCCTGAACGACTTCTTTAGCCTGTTTTTTTGTTCCGACGAAGAGAACTTTTTTCCCTTCAGCAACAACATTAGAAATGGCGGTCGCTGCATCGTCCAGTAGAGTTTGGGTTTTTTTCAGATCGAAGATGTGAATGCCGTTTCGCTCCATAAAAATATAGGGGCGCATTTTTGGATTCCAACGGCGGGTAAGGTGACCGAAGTGGGCACCGGCAGCCAAGAGCTCTGCGAGTTCTACACGAGGCATAGTATTCCTTTTATGTTTGGTTTGTTAACATCTGCTTTCTTCAACTTGATGCAGAGTTCCGCAGTGCGAAACACCGCTGCATCAATCCGAAAGCATGTTTGATTAGTGTTGCTAGTTCCTTGTGAAGGCTGTTCACCTTCACAAGGGAAAAAATCTTAGCGCTTCGAGAACTGGAATCTCTTACGTGCTTTTTTCTGACCATATTTTTTACGTTCCACCATACGGGGATCGCGGGTCATCAATCCGTGCTTGCGCAGCAACGGGCGATTCTCTTCACTCACTTCGACCAATGCACGGGCAACACCGAGGATTACAGCACCTGCTTGACCGGACATTCCGCCGCCTTCAACATTCGCATTCACATCGTATTTGCCGAGCGTATCGGTCACCGAAAATGCTTTGGTGATGGAATTGCGATGTGTTTCCAGCGGAAAATATGTTTCAAATGCACGGCCGTTGACCGTGATTTTACCTGAACCGCTCTTTAAGAATACACGGGCGACCGAAGTTTTACGGCGTCCGACTGCATTGATCATTTGTTGCATGTACGTCCTTCTTAGTTGAATTCGATGACTTCTGGTTTCTGTGCGGCATGCGGATGTTCCGTGCCTGCATACACTTTCAATTTCTTGATGATCTGACGGCCGAGTTTCGTGTGCGGGATCATTCCCTTCACTGCATGCTCAATCACACGTTCCGGATGATTGAGCATGCAGTGAAG
>Ga0265292_1001439_pt1 | contig 20951 bp, 12 predicted proteins | sample Munlanlewell296A_FD_189080 | JGI IMG/M metagenome (GOLD analysis project Ga0265292, IMG submission 189080) | Leachate microbial communities from a municipal landfill in Southern Ontario, Canada - Leachate well 296A | ecosystem: Engineered > Solid waste > Landfill > Unclassified | place: Canada... | reverse complement strand
GAACTAACAATGGTAGCAACGGAAGTGGTTCCGCTAGACCAAGTAACCGAAGAAGTAATTTCGGCAGTAGAGCCATCAGAGTAAGTACCAGTAGCCACAAAGGGTTGAGGGGCACCAACTGCGATGGAAGCAGTGGCTGGAGTAACGGCAATAGAAACTAAAGTACGAGTAGCGGCAGTAACAGTTAAAGTTGCATTACCCGTTTTGCCACTCTTGGCAGCGGTGATGGTAGAAGTACCAGCAGCCACACCAGTTGCAATACCAGTAGAACTAACAATGGTAGCAACGGAAGTGGTTCCGCTAGACCAAGTAACCGAAGAAGTAATTTCGGCAGTAGAGCCATCAGAGTAAGTACCAGTAGCCACAAAGGGTTGAGGGGCACCAACTGCGATGGAAGCAGTGGCTGGAGTAACGGCAATGGAAACTAAAGTGACCGAGGCGCTATAAGTTGAGGTTGTAGCAAAGCTGGCAGGTTTATAAGAATAAGCAAAACCAGTCCCAACATTAGCTGGGGTTGAGGTTCCGTAGTAACCGGTTGGAGTGCCAGAACCTGTCCAAGTATTCCATACTCTTATGTAAACATAATTACTAGTTGAAACGTTACAGGCGATGGAAAATTGTCCGGCAGAACTTAACGTGCCAGACGCAACCACAGTGTCACTGGAAGGCAAACCGCTGGAGTCAGGATTGCCAGCTGTTGTGTCGCTAGATTGGATAATTTGGACATAAGAGCCGGTAGAAAGAAGGGTTACCCCTACGCCGTTCTCGTCATAAATTGAATTAGCGGGGGTGTTGGTGCTACTACAAGAGACGCCAACTGCAAGGGCGAAGGCTGCATTGGACGATGCCACTAATAAAAATGCGCCGAGAATAAACCCTCCAATTTTACTTAAGTTCCTATTTTTCATGTTCTTCTTTTCCTCCCTAATTTATCAATTATTTCCTAGCTAAATTATATTCCTCAATCCCTTGATATGCAAGGGATACGGCAAACGCTTTGTTGCTATCAATTTATCGTTATATATTGGCATAAATTTCACTTTAATACGCTTTCGGCTGAGTCCAAGTAAACGAACTGTTTGGTTCGGTAAACATATAGCCAATTCCGGGTTGGATTTCCATGGTTGAAGTAGTTGTATAGTCGCCATTTACCCAACCGCTACTGGTATGAACTGCAATATCTAATAAATCTGCATTGGCATTGAAATAGTAGACTGATCCGGCGCTAAACATATCTGTTCCGGCGGTTGACGAATCTAAGCCGGTGCTGGCAACTCCGACAGGTAAAGGATAGGCATTGCCCACCCAATCGGCGACCATGCTTCCTCCGCCAGCTCCAGTTATGGTGCGGCTATTGGAAGATGAAAAGACGTCGCCAACAACACTAATAAATTTAGCGGTGGTTGTCATATATCCATAGGCATAACCAAGGTTAACGTCGGTAATTAACGTCGCGCTTGGGAAAGTTGACCAGCTACCTGAGGTATAGGTAGAAGCGTAAGGAATATTTTTATCGATATTAAAAACGATAAGGCAATCACCTTCGGATGGTTGAGAACCAAAAGCGCTGGATAAAGTTGTACTGGTTAAATTAAGTGGTATGGAAATGAAAAATTTGTCTGGTTCGGCGGTATAATCACCAACCGCTAAATCAAACTTTCCAACCACTTCGGAAGTTAAATCAGAATCTGCCAGAGTGGTTCGGGTGTCTGGTACAACTTTATAAAATTTATGAATTCCATTGCCTACGGTGTTTGAACTGTCGATTTGGCTTGTGCTGGCGGATACGTCATTAAATTCAAGTGTCCACTCAGATGCTACTGCGCTAAAAGTGCCGGTTTTGGTATATATGTCAACTGAGCCAGCCGGTGTGCTGGTCCAGGAAATGGTTACTGATGATCCAACCGCATCGCCGTCTCTGACAATGGAAACGCCAGAGATGACAGCTTCAGAAGTACTAATAGGGGCGGATTCATCGCTGACCCCTTGGATATTATCAAAGTAGTGGTATTGGAAAGAGGAGCTATTGCCAGTATAGGCAATTCGATATCCAATAATCTTTTTATCAAAAGAGCCATTGCCGCCTGAGGGGCTGTTGCTAGTGAGAGTAAGATCAGCTACTGCGACTTCTGCTGTTGTCCATTTTATGCTGTTTAAATTGTAAGTGGTGGGAGCGCAAAAGAGTTCTTCAACGCCGTCACTGCCACTCTCCTCAATTAAGACCAAATAAAATTTATTATTGCTGCCGTCGCCTTTGTAGTGGAAGCGAATGGTTCTGCTGTTAGTTAAGTCGATGGTAGAACCGGATTCATAGGTTCCACTCCAATAAGGCAAATTGGTTAATGAGCCAACCCCTAGAGGGCTGGAAGAATATTGTACCTTCATAGCATATGTGGTGTCGTATGATGTTCCGGAAGCTCGGGTAACGGCAAGGGTTGCACTGGAAATTGGGGGAACATAGGTGGAGTAATGAGCATCAGTAACAATGCTTCCTTCAAAATCATCGATTACTTCGATGGTAGCTGTCTCTGTGGTCGGAGTGGTTATTTCTTCGGTTCCGGTATCAACCAGGACGAGGGAATAACTGCCGTATTCGGAATTGGTGCGCCATACTGCCCAGCCGGCTTCATTGCTAGCGCCAACTAAATAATCAGTTGCGCCGGGAGTCCAGCTGGTGATAGCGCGGGTGCGGCTCCAGCCAGTGGTGGCTGGGGTTGAAGATGGTTCATATTTGTATAATTTTTCTAGGACTGCTGTGGAATCATATTTTGAGAAATATAAGCCATTGCCGGCATAATAATTGCCTTCATAAATACTGCTACTGCATTCTGAAGTTGATCCGCCCAAACCAACGGCCATGCCGGGGATTTCGGCGTTTGGTTCAACCGCTAAATCAAACACTCGGACATCTTTATCCGACTGCAAAACGCGAGCAAAAAGCAAATTATTGTCGGTCGAGAAAGAAAGATAGGTGGCCCCGGTAGCTGAACTATCGATTGTAACTACACTTTCATCGGTAGAACTAATCCTAAATATCTGGCCATGGTCAAGGCTGGAGGTGTAGATATCATAATTGGCTGCTATTGTGGGAACTCGTCCAGAAGTTTGCCGTTTAACTGCGAGACCAAATAAACCGCTTGAGCCAGTTTCATAGGTGGCTGAAAGAGTATATTGGCTTGCATCACTAAATAGTGCAGCGCTAACGGCATAACGATAAACGTTACCGTTGGTAGCTGCCACAAAAAGGTGTCCTGTATAGGTAGTTGTGCTGCCAGAAGGCCCAGAGATTGTAATACTGCTAGAAGTAACTGCTAATCCACGCGGAGAAACACTGGCAGGCAGTGAAATGGTGGCAACTTTGGTGCCAGGATCACTGTTGGTATCGAAAACATAGATTTTCCCGTTCATTCCGTCGTAGGTTGAAACAAACAAGTAATTATTGCTACTAAATTGATAGGCTTGTAAGTCGTAAATAGTGGGCGAGGCAAAACCAAAAGAAAGATTGCCAGTAGATACTGGACTGGCTGGATTGAAAATATTAATGGATGCAATGCTAGTAGTTGAAGGAACATACATACGGGAATTGTCAGCGTTTATGGCGCTGCGGATTGGATGCGAAACCGCTGAAAATGCGGCAGCGCCCAGCATTGAAACTAAAATTAATCCGAGAATAAAGGGTTTAAATAGATTCTTCATATTAGTTGCTTCCTTGATAGCCCCATTCAGCTAAGGTTTTGATCTCAAAAGGGCCAACAATACCTGCTTGGTAGGGACCATTTGGGTCAAAGGGAGTTACAAAATCCAAAATGCCGGCTGGATTATCAAAAGTAAATAGTCCATTAAAAGTAATTGAACTATTCTCATCAATGTCTCCAATGTCAATAGTGCAACCGGCTGCGAAATCAGTACATTGAGCAGTGATATCTACTGAGGCGCCACCGCTAATTGAGTAAGATAACGAATTAACGGTTACTTGTGATAAACTTTCGGGGTTAGTAAGGTCAATGCCAGAATATTTTTCGGTTTCGAGCACAAATTGTGAAAAAGCAAGTACCCTCCCGGTAACGGTTAGATCGGGAGCCCCACCGGTAAATACGGCTGAATGAGCTAGGGGAGAAAGAATTATACAAGCTTGTTCTTCTCCGTCAACATCCAAACAGGCTCGCGAGTAAGCATCAATTGGATCCCACTCTAGTAAAACAGAAGTCGCAGTAGGCGTGGCCGTTAAGTTGCTAATTGTTTTGCCCGTCAAATCCCCCAAGTTGAAAATGGAAGTAGCACTTTGGGGCTCAAACTCTTTTGTGGTAGGGACAGTAACTATATCAGAATACTGTTCAGTGGTAGTGCTATCTGTGTCAGCTGTGTCTACTGTGCCTGCTGTGTCTGCGCCGGTGTCAGTTGTTTCTTCAGCGGGGAAAACTGCTGCAACTTGCAAATTGTATGTGGTGTCAGCAGTAAGATTAGCTAAATTGTAATTAATAGTAGTGGCACCAGGTTCTAGATCAGATAGTAATATTGAGGCTAAGATTTCTTTGGCGCCACTGCTGATATCAGTTATATTGTAAATGGCATAGGAGAGAGCCTCTGTGACAACTGGCCAGCTCAACTTAATGTTATTATCTCCTACCTGTAAGATTTTAAACTGATTGATATCTGCTACGTCGCCAATCGTTGTTGCCTCAACGGAGACCTCGTCTGTAAACAATCCCATGTCGGGAGTAAAGTTGGGAGTAAGGAATAAAGGGGGCAAGCCTTTTGAGTAATCATCCGGCAGATCAACCATCCCTTCGCCGCTCCCTTCATTGGACGGATTAATGGCTGAAGGATTGAATCCCAAAGTGACTTGAACATTAAATAAAGGGGAATCAGTGGTGAAGGTGTCATAAACCCACACTTCCTGCTTATTTGCTTGTCCGGCCGGATAAAGTAAAGTGGTGTCGCCGGAAAGAGTGCCGGGAGTGCCAGTTTCAGAAGTATCGGTACTTTTATCGTGTTTTGTGTGGCAGGCAGATAAGCCTATTGCCAGAGCTCCTATGAGTAATATTGGTCCTATCATGAATGCTTTGCCTCCTTAGCTATTTCGTTGCAAATTTAAAGAAATTTCATATTATTTTTATTTATCTTTATAGGGTTTGGGAGTAACTGGATTTCTCCAGCCCAAAGCGACATGAATACCGATTGAATCAAAGATGTGAGAATCGTCATCTTTGCGTAGGAAATTGCTGGACAAGTCGCCGACAACGTCTAAATGCATGGCGCGTCTACTTCCCATATAAACACTTAGCTGCGGGTTCAAGTCAAAAGTTGATAAAGACTGGCGGCTTTCTTGGTCGGTAAAGAGCTGCAGATTAAGGGTGCTGCTAAAGGGAAGTATGCCAATATTGGTTTTCCCGCCTAAAGAATTTAACATATATATATTTATCAAACTAGCATGAAGCCTTAGAGGCATTCCTTCCCATGTAACATTGTCGGTAGTGTGTGAATCCATTCTGGAAGAAGGAGCTCGTCCTGGTTCATATTGATTTGTTTCTCCTAAGCCAGAATTTGAACTATTGGAAAGAGTGGGAGTAACAGAATAATCTCCCTGGGTTGAAGAACTGGTTGTAATGGTGCGTTGAGCGGTTTGGTAGCCAGCCCCAATGCCAAAATCTAAACCGAGGACAGGATTATAGCGGCGGGCGTAATCTAAATTGCCGGTCACTTGGAAGGGATTAAAGTCAAAGAATTTGTCGGGAGAATAGCCCTTCCAGGCAACTGAAAGAGTAAGGGTGTCTGATTTAATAATCTTCTTGTCTGGATTAGTTATATCTGTAACCCCTAGATTTAGCAAATCGGCTCCCAAAAGGCCAGAACTGATAATGCCTTCACGGAGAGCTAAAACCGAATCTTTTGGTGTCCTATCGTTTGCCGTGCCAAATCCTAGCTCAACACGCCAGGGGACACGGGCCATAAAAGATAAAGCTACATTTATCGACGACCCTTTAATTATATTCATAGTGGATTTTTCATAGATTGGTATTTCATAGGTGCCGGTTTTTTCAGGGGCAATGCCGGAAAAAACAGCTTCAGTGTCGCTTGAGGATCTTGTAATGAGACTGACGACGAGCCCGCCATTCCCTTGAATTTGAGCTGCTACTCTTGTTAGCCCAGCGCCAGTGATAGTTACTGTAAAACTTTGTCCGGGGCGCAAATTGCCAGAAGGCTTAATGACGGGAGTGCCGGTAATGGTGGGGGCGATGGTTACTGGACTTGCAGTGACAGTACTTTCAGCGCACACGGTACCTGCATTATTTGTAGCTTCATCAACAGCCGCTACAAGTTTCTTAACTGCTGAGACAATATCTGTTCCCGAACCCATTAAGGCGCGTATTTTCTGTAAAGTGCTGCTTGTAATAGCAAAAGATGTGGTCAAGTTTCCTGATTCTATCCTAAGCAGTCCTTTCTTTGCGGAAAAAAGACCATCGTCACTTGCTGAACTTTTAACTGGGACTACAGTAATATTCTGAAAACCTCTAGAAAAATATGTTAAAGAGTCATTAATGATAGGGAGTAAGGCTTCTCTAATAGGATCGTCAGTCGATAGGGATGTTAAGTATAGTTTTGCTGCCCTTAATCCCTCTTCAGAAGCTTTTGATTTTGTAGTTGGTTCATCCAGAGAATCAAAAGCATGCGAGAAAGTCACTAACATGTCATTAATTAGTAGATAAATATGTAGCATGCTGAGGTCGTCGGCTGAAATGGAAGTGAGAGATGAACAGCATTCTTGTAGGCCTTCAGGTTTTGTCGATGAAGTTGCTGGTTCATATATTCGATTACTTCGAAAATCACTGCAAACTGGACTGATAGCCGTTACCATTATTATTTGCCTCCGTAGCGTGTCTTTAAGGTTGGCAATGTGTCCCCATTATCTGCATCATTAAGACAAGCGCTCTTGGCTGGTTCCTGTTTTTTATTGCAGAAACTATCCGTTGATTCGGTTTTGGCCGGAGTGGGGGATGAGGGAGCAGCTCTTTTACTCACCACAACATTTATTGTCCCATTAGCCAATGCCGATCCATCTTTTTTTGTGATAGTAACAGTGTATGTTCCTGCGTCAATCCCTGCTGGTGTGCGACCGGTGATTATTAAAGATCTATTATCACCGACGGAAGTGACAGTTGCGGAACTTTCAAATATTCCGCTTGTATTAATCGATAATTTGTTTTCGTCCAAATCAGTGCCGGTAACCGTGATCGTAACTTCTGTCCCCGGATAAATATTCCTGGGAGTAACGGTTTTGCCTGTGATGGATGGGGCAGCTGCAGGCTTTGCGGTGCTCGTTTTTGCAGTTGAGGATTCTGCTGTGGGGATTAGTATTTCTAGCTCACAATCATTTACAATAAATGTTGAAGCCAGATCATGGTAGCCCGTTAACCCAGGGTTTAAATATGGTATAAATTCGATGGGAATTTTTATCTCAACGGCGGGAATAGCAGGCGTATAGCCAAAAAAGCTGAAGATAGATGAAGCTTGATAGCTAAACCTGTCCCATATTTCGTCTAATAAGTAGAATGGGGCTTTTTCTTCGTCGCAAGCGGTAAGAAAGTCTGCAATGCTTTCAAGGATCCCGGTTTGACGATTGACTTGGCTAAGGACTACTCCAATTTCTTGGTCGGTAGTTACCGCACGCCCTCTGACGGTTAGTGTATATAAATCTTCGGTAAATAAATAGGCGGCAGTGTCTGTCCAATCGGCACATCCCAAATTGTAATCGTCCCAAAGACGCGTGGCACACTTTTTACCATCTAGTAAGTTTGTTATCGAATCTAAATCGGGAGTAAGGTTCCAGTTAATGGTTTTTCCTGATAGGGCTATCGAGGCTGGAGCTGATGTCGCCGTCATATTATAATTTCTCCTTTTGTCGGATATCGCAAATACCCGCCTGCACCGAGTCCTTCGATCCCGAGGATCTCAGGATCCGAGGGACTAGTCGAGGTGCTATTATTTCCTATAATATTATCGGCAGGTTGTGGGGAAAATTTCACTCGATTTAAAAATAACTTGACAAGATTGCTTTGCCTTGTTCTTTGTGCAGGGTTTGGCGACGGAGGGAGGGGCTTATGAGGCCCGTTGGGGCCCATGGGGGCAATTAGGGGTTTGAAGCTAATGGGGGGGGGTAGTTGGGAAAGATTGGGAAAGATTGGGAAAGATGGAAAAAGCAAATGACTATTTTAAATCAAATAGAAAGTCTTCACATGGCATAATTGAAATATTATTTTTCATTAGTTTTTCTTTGCCGCGGTAAAGTAAATATTTTTTGGCTTCGGGGTAATCCTCGCCAAAGGCCTTTAGCGAACGCAGATCCCTGGGGTGGACAGAAGAAGAATTTTTAACTTCAATCGCCCAAAAGACATCACGGCCATAGACCACAAAATCAACTTCACTGCCAGACATTGTGCGCCAAAAAAATAAGCGGCCATCCGAATTTTTATAATCCAGCCATGCCCGCACATGCTGTGCGATCATCCCTTCCAAACAAGCGCCATTAACTTCTTGCGGATGGTCTAGTGGGCCTTGGGGGCGAAGGGCCCGAAAGACGCCGGGGTCAAAAAAATAAAACTTGGGGTGGTTGGATAGTACACGCTTTGCTCTTTTTGAAAACACGGGGACTTCAAAAGCCAGCAGTAAATCTAATAGAATTCCTATATATCCTTCCACGGCTTTGCGCCCGACTTGGCATTCCTGGGCAACGTTGCTGACATTTAGGATTGAACCATGGGAGAAACTAATAGTTTCCAGAAAACGGGAAAAATTACCAATATTCCTGGTTAACCCTTCCATTTGCACTTCTTCGCGAATGTAAAGGTCAAGGTATGCCTTTAGAGAATCCGCCGGATTTTCAGCCGCGGCAACTACTGGGATTAGACCAAAGGAAAGGGCGTTTTCTAGGTTAAATTGTGGACCTAATTCTGCGGCGGTAAACGGGTGCAAATGCCGCACCAGCGCTCGGCCAGCAAGCAAGTTGGCTCCCGATTTTTTGAGCTTTCGGGCACTGGAGCCAGTAAGAATAAACTGTATTCCGCGCTTTTCTTCGATTAAACGGTGTACAACGCTTAATAGTCCAGGCACTTTTTGAATTTCATCCAGGACAATAGTTTTAATGCTGGGTTGTGCATTAACTAGTTCGTAAAGTTTTTCCGGTTGGGCGCTATAGCTTCTAAAGTAATCAGGCATGAGGAAATCGAGGACTAATGCTTCAGGAAAGTAGTCCTTTACGAGCGTGGTTTTGCCTGTTCCGCGTGGCCCAAATAGGAAAAAGCTTTGGTTTGGGACATGAAAGAAACGCCTAATATTTTTCATGTTGTCTCCATAAATAGACCTAAAATGGATGTTGCGTCTCCAATATTAGAGTAAAATGCCTAATCTGTCAAGCCAAAAAAAATCAGTCCGCCAAATTTTACTTTGACGGACTGAAGTTATTAAACAATATCTTTCTAAATATTATTGGCTATTTAAAGAAACTTAAGAACCATTGCAAAAGTCCAGTTTTAACTGGTGTGCTTACTGGTGGAGTGTCTAGAGGAGGTCTATCTAACCCCATCTGGCGATCAAGCTCAGCTTCCAGATTCATAACTTCGATAATAGGGATTTGAGATCTTGTCTGAATAGTCTTGTCGCCACTACCATCAGCTCCGGGGACACCATCTGTATAGCGGAGAATAATTGTGCCTTTTTCAGCCAGCACGGTAAGCAGCGCCGCTAAATCTTCCGCATACATGGGATCTTTTTCAAGTCCGCTCGCAGCTATTGATTGATATATCTCTGCCCCAGCTGCTCTCGTAACTTTGCTGCCTTCGGCTGCCATAAAATGACAAACAACATTTATGGCCCCCCTTACCTCTGCTTCAGTATGTCGTTTATATAGTTCAAGTATCTGAAGCGCTTTTCCCGGTAGAAGCATTCCTGTTTTTGCGGCAGGTATATTTACCACTCTTGTTCTAATTTTTTGTCCTATTTCGGGAGTCCTTCCTGATCTAACCATTTTCTTTCTCCTTTTATGATTTAAACTTTCCTACATATTAGTATCGAACACTTGTGTAAATAATTTCACTTTTTATTATAATATTTTTATGCCATTTCGGTGGATAATAAAGCAAGGGCTATATTGTCGTCGGGATCATGATCTAGGCTCCACAGAGTTAATTTAGTGATAACCTCTTCCAAGGGTAGGTTTTTCTGTAATGCTGTAAGTAAAATGATAGCAAATTGGCGGATTCCTTCTTCCTTTCCGCCATAAAAACGAAAAAATGGTTTTAGTAATCCGTCGCTGCAGGTTCCGAGCACGTTACTTGGTTGTAGAGGGACTTGGCAAATAAATGCTTCTTCGATATCAAGACCAATTCCTTGTGCCAAAGATTTTCTGACAGTTGTTTCAAAGTTATCTGAGCCAGTATATGCTCTTGTTGAAAATGTGCCCCATTCTTTCCAAAACATTGGAAAAGAGGCTGATTCAGTATCAAATTGCATTCTAAACCCAACTGTTTGGTCAGGAGTTAGTATTAATAAACTTTCCGGCAGGGGGTTCCCTTCTGAGTCCAAATAGTTACCTTCTGCATTTTTCCGTGCCAGAAAAGCGATTGAATCACCTGCATGAGCAACATAGCCGGTTTGATTAATAATTAGAATGCCGGTTAAGGTAGTTATCATTATGGAATCTGGAGAAAGATCCTCTATAGTTTGTAAATTTGAGCGACGGACTGATTCTGCTTGTACCTGTTGGTGTGCTACTTGCAGGGAATTGCGCAGGGCTTGGGTGATTTTGTCTGGCTCTAGGAGGCCTCGAATTGCCAGGTTATTATCTGCGGCTGTAACCGCTATTGTTGCGGCTTCGTCCGCAAAAGGCTGAGCTCCAGCGCCATCGGCCAGCCACACGCGACCTGGTTCTTTCTTGGTTGCAGGGCGAATTAATATCCGGTCATCGGTGCGGGAAGGTGTTCCCTGAAATACGGCGGCGGCAATATTCTTGGCAGAAAGCTTGTTGGCTTTTGGTGACCCGTCTAAAAGATGAGTAGGTTTTCCAAGCGAGGCTAGCGCGCGCCAGGCGTTGACAAATGGTTTTGCGAATGTGCTTGTTCTACTCATTTAATTTATTATACTACTTTCTGTAACGTTATCGTTTTCTATAAAGTTATCGTTAATATATGGCTAAAATTTCACCCCAGCGTAAATATTGCCATAAAAACTCCAGCATCTTTGCTGAAGGGGAACTAGTTTTTGATCTTCCAAAGATAAATCTAGTGAAACTGCCTCAAGCGGAAAAGTTGGCAGAGAAGGAAAAACGGTAACTGGAGAATATTTTTCTGCCCACTCGCCATTTGCTCCGATAAAAAATCCGCTGGCAGTTTGCCAATGAGTAGACAAACGATAGTCAATTCGATCAAAGCGGTTGAAGCTCGCATTTTGCCCCAAACCGGGCAAGTCAACGCCGGCTCCCAATTGGAACTTGGAAGGAAGGGTTATTTTTAAATCAGTTGTTAATGCCGTTTCATCATAATAGGAATGATAATTGGTAGCATAATCACGCAAACTCTTTATGCCAAGGGCAATATCAATGATGCTAAAAAACGATTTGGGTAAAAACTTTGAGGGATGAAGGCTGGCGCCAGCCTGGCGGTAAGATACGGTTGTGTTATCGAGACCAACCGTCACAAAACCATCGAGGGGTAAATAATGCGTCATGGCAGAAAGGTCGGCCGAAAAAGAAAATTGCTGCGCAGGGATATAGAATTGAGGCAGGGAATAAACATACTCGTCATTTTTAGGTGCGATAAAAACCCTTTGCTCATAACTGGCAGCCAATAGCCCACCATAGTTAAGCTCTACGCCAATGGTCCCGGTTTCGGTTTGGGGTGTGTGCTTTTCCGGGAGAATAGAACTGAAAAATTCAGCTGTAAAATAAATATTGCCGGGACTATGCGCAAAAGAAGGGTTTAAATTATTTAAAAAGCCAGTTCTTAATGCCAGAGAGGGACGAAAATTGGTAAATTCATTGGTTACATTATTGCCGATGGATTGGCTGGCATGGAAGGAGGAAAATTCCAGTCGGATATAATTTTGGGCAGTTTCGGTGGCCAGCCGTCCGGCTCGCCATTTTTTTAATGTAATTTCGGTTGAGGAGAAGGGCAATTGCTTTAAGTATTCTCTAGCATAAAGCGCGTCCCAATGGCTTTCCAGTAAGACGCGATTGGTTCCCCAACTGTATGCCCGCGCGCGAGCCAGTAGGGCTCGAGCAAACAGGGCTTGTTCAGCTGGGCTAAGCGGTCTTTGGCGGCGCAAAGTGTTAAAATCATCCTTAATTCTGTCAAGCATTGTCTTGGCACTTTGCACATCTTCGGTTTCATTGATAAAAGATTCGGCTTCAACGATCTCTTTTTTTATTTTTTCCAGCCTTACTTGGTAGGGAGAAGCGGACAAGGCTTCCTGTGACTCTACGATTGTGCTGTTATGGGCCAGCAAAAGATACTTTGAAGCGTCCTGGCTATTATTGATATCATCCAGAAAGCGCGCACATTTTAGGGCAACTTGGGCTTTAAAACTTGCAGCGAATTGTAAATTGCCTATATTATTGGCCACCAATTTGGGCAAAGGGGAAAGAGATGCGGGATTAAATTCTTTTCCGTAAAGTATATCGGTAATATTTAGGACATCGTGAGCGGTTTCAGTGGTTGAAGCCGAGGCGTCGAGCAGCAATAAGATGGCGCGTTGAGCCAATTGTGGTTGGGTAGTAAGAATTTTTTCCAATAAAGCAGGCTTGGCAAACACAGCAGAGCAATCGCCGTTATCCTGGCAGGCGCTTTCAATTTTGGTAAACTGTGCTGCTTGCTGTAAAACTGTTAAATCGGCGATTTTCTTTCGGTTGGCTATTCTTAGCGGGTTTAAAAGTTGCAAATCCCTCCGGTGGTTTATGGTAAGCAAATTGACATTAATTTTTTCTAGCAGAGCGATTTGATATGAAAACCAATCTGGTTCACTCTCGTTTGAAACTGCCAAGGTTTCTTTAAAAAAGGTCTTTATGGCATTGAGGTTGGGATCGCTTTCATCTAAATTAATCACCAGATTTTGCATGAAATTTGCAAGCGTATAGGTGGCCTCTTGAGCAATGTATGGAGGCGCAATGGCCTCGCCGCGGATTTGTGGAAGGAGGGTATATAGTTCTTTGGCTAGAGCCATTTGTTTGATAGGATCGCTGGTCTGGCCCAAGGAACTAAGGAATCCGGCGGCCTGGCAAGTAGGGGAATAATTAAATTCAATTCTTTTTGGTTGCACCTTGGTTTTTAAATTTTCATAATATGTCTTGATGGCACGGATGATTTTTTTAGGGCTATTTTGGTTGGCAGGGTTCTGGCTTTCAACTATGTAGCTGGCATAAGCTAAATTATTATCGATTAGTAAATCATCCAGCGGCTGGCTAAAAGTATCCGTGGTACGATTGTACAATGGTTTAAGGTCATCCAAAAAGAGAAAGAGCTCATCGATAGACGCAACTATCTCTTCTTTTGCACAACGATTAAGTTGCGCTGCGTTGCGGTCGACAAAGCTTAAAAGGTCGGGAGGATAATATCCTCCGAAAGTGACATCCTCTTCCAATCGTTCGTTTTCTTCGACGGTGCTGTTGTTATTTAAATCAATGCCGGTGGGCAAGACGGGGTAATAACGCCCTAAAGTGGCTTCAATTGAATTGGCCATTTATTCTTCCTCCCCTTTTTACCAGGGTTCTTCGCTTGGGTTGCCAGTATTTATCGGTCGAGGGACTTGTCTTTTGGGTGGAATGGGATTTTCATTAGCATCAAAATATGCTCTTTGGCCTTTTTTGTAACGGAGACCTTCAATCACCATTTCTTTGTCTTCAGGGGCATCGGCGTACCAGAGCTTACCGCTTTCAGGATGGAAATATATTGTTGGCCCTTCAGAAAAACTCTTGCCCCGTACTGCTTGTGCCTTGTTTACATATTTACTAGCACTTTCGGTTTTCCCTGCTTCATCAAGCTGGACATTGGTCTGGTTCGGGTAATCAATGTTGTTTACTTTTCCGCCGGCATTCCCAATAGTGATATGTGTTTTTTTTGTTTCCTCAACAAACCAAAGGGAAGAACCTTGCGGCAAATCTGCATCAATTTTTATTACTATGGAGGAACCAGCCCTTGCTCTTGGAGAGATTTTTGTCGGTGCGGCAAATTCTAAAATAGCGACTTGGCCTCTTTTACCGCCGATCCAACTATAGGATCCTTTGGGGATAGGGATATTATGATAATAGCTATTGTCGGAGAAAAAGATAACATTAAGTTTTCTATTTTCAAGCCATAAAATAGAATCCTTTGGGACAGACAAATCGCCTACCTGAGTTGTTTCTGCTAAAGTTGCAGAGACGGGATCACCGCTAGCATTTTCAAGCATTGAATTAGCATTAACCTTAATCGTGTAATAAGATGGATTTGGGACGACAATTGGAGGAGTCTCGGAGGGGATATTTTCACCTAGTTGCAAACTAATTTCTTTTATAGCAGTTAAAAGTTCAATTTTCTTTTCTGCCTGCTCCGCGCGAGAGTGGTAATGTGCGATCCCTACTGCCCCAGCACCGCCGCTCAAAAGGGTTGCCAAAATACCGGCAAAAATCAATTTTTTGGGAACATAAGGAACCGGTTCGCGAATAACTGTTGGCGGCACTAGTTTAGCTACCGGTTGAGCGACTGGGGCAAAAGCACTTGTTTGCAATTGTTTATTTGCTGTGGAAAGCTGTCTATTTTCACCCTGCAATCTTTGCACATCTTGGCGGAGCTGCTGTAGTTCTACCAATAACTGGGGACCTGCGGCTTGAGCTGCTGCCAGCTGTTCTTGCAGAGCCGCCTTTTCTTTTTCCAGTATTTGGCTGGGGGTCATAAATTCGGGAACCTCCAGTGGGTGGCCGTGTTTGATTTCCCCAACTTCTTGTTGGGCTTGTTGGAGAGTGGTTAATGCACTTATTATGCTAACTTCAAGCCCTTGCAAAAGGCTGAGCGGATTCATCCTGGTTTTTAATTCACGCTCCCGTATTGCTAGGCGCTGTCTTTGTGGTTCAGCTCCGCTTTCAACCGATTGACTGGCTTCTTCTGCCCTTTGGGCCAGAAAAGTTCCAAACTGTGTTAACATTTCATCTGCATTCGACAGCCCTGAAAGGGCGTTAAACACTTGCTGTTGCCTATTACGCAAATCAGCCAACCTATTAGCTCTTTGTCCTTCGACACTCGAGTCTAAGGCTAGTTTTTCGGCATCAATTTGCCCTTGAAATTTGAGGTGGATGCTTTTTAGATGGCTACTAAGGAGCTTCAATAATGTAATAATTTCATTTAGCGTTTTCATGGCGGCCAGAATTTCGGTGTCAAAAAGTTGGAGCATCTGATCGTCGGTTCTTATCTCCGCTCGCTGCAAAGGAGCTAAATAAGCTCTCCCAACCTTCTGCATGGCACGCCCGAGGGCAGAAAGGACCAAGGTATTTTTTTCAGCCGGAGTACGCTGTATAGCAAGTGCGGTAACGGGCTTTTCTTGGGCTGGAGGTAGAATTGGAATTGGCGTAGGGAGAGGGGTTGGGGTATCTTCAACAAGAGGAGCCCTCACAGCTGTGATAGCCACATGTGTTGGTGAAATGGGGACGGGAACTGGAGAGGGGATAGAAAACTTGATGTTTAGTTTCTCTAATTGCGTTCGATCTTCTGGCCTACACTGGGCAATTAAATTAGTGGAGAAACGAGATAAGTAAGAAAATCTTACGGCTTGTTCTGGTTCGGGCAGGGCTAAAAGATATTCCCCGATTTCAGCCCAGTCTTCTGCCGTGAGATTAAGTAGATATTGCTCAGCAACAGAAGGCATATTGCAATCAGCCTCGGCTGGTGGATCAACCAGCAAACAAAGATGCAGTTTGCGGTAAAAAAGGGCTTGTTCATCCGCTTCTAAAAAACGGATCAACCGATTTTGTTCGGTAGTTGAAAGCGAATTACCGGATCGCGTTTCTTCGATAAAATGCATTAGCAATTGGTCGCTATTAAGTCTATTCCCGCCTAAAATATTGCTAATTCTTTGCCGAGCAGTTGCCAAGGTTTTTCCTGTCCCAATGGCGGTTAATTGTGCTTTAAGGTCGGGGGAAAGGGTGGTTTCTGCCATCGCAACAATACTTGCTTGCAAAAGAGAAGGAGGGGGAACGCAATCTGCTTCCGCTGATTCAGGAACGGGCGCCTCTCCCTGAGCAAAAAAGGCCCTTTCTATGGTTGTTTCCTCCGCTTGAGCTAAGGGCTTGCTGGCTGAGTTCATCATTACTATCGTGGGGAAAAGGCCTTGCATTCCCAGGCCGTCGGGAGTAGAGAGGGTGGCTATCCGCAGTTCAAAGGGGACCAGCCGTCTTATTGAATCAATAATCCTTTTTCCCAAAGGTTTTACTGCGGGACGGGCAATTGGATTTAGTCTTGTAGGTTTATTTAACATTAATTTTAACCTCCTAAAATAAAAAACCTCGAAAGTTATCTCTAACAATCGAGGTTTCTTGGCTGACAGTGCGAACCTTAGTTGCTTACATAATGTTATCTAATTCTTTTTCAATAAATTTCACTCTAACTTGTAAATAGACCGCAAGCACTTCTCCACGCCCCAATTAATTTTTTTAAAGGTTCCGTATTAATCGCTCCCCTGTCGGGGTGTAGGCGGTGTAAAGTTTCATGATAATGCCTTTTTGCATTTGTTGCGGTCATTCCAGCGCTAAATCCAAATTCATCAATTAGTATCCTTTGTGAAAGTGGATCACGATCAGAGGTGCCAGCCATAGGAGCTAGAATGTTTTGTAATAATTCATCTATCCTTGGTAAGACTAAGTGCTGGACCGCTGGAGATAAATTATTCCAGCCATGCAAATAGAAGGCCACATTGTCCCATTTAAGTATTACCTCAGCCGCTTTTTCGGGTGACAGGCAATTAAGGAAGTTGGATTGGGCAATTTGTTGATGCCCAAGAACCGTTCCCTGTCCGCGACGACTCGTTATTAATACCAATTCGTCAACAGCCAGGTTGTTGAGTGAAGAACTCCTTGTTTGCTCAATTTCTCGACGAGCCGCGGAAAGTTTGGTTAATAAATCTTTCGTTCTTTCATCTATTTGGGCGGCAATTTCGCGCGGGGAAGCGATTGCAAAATCAAAGGATATCCCCGCATAATGTTGCCCATCGTGCTCGAAGAGGCTGGTAACGGTTCCGCCAAAAGCGGTTTCCCCAACCCGGTATCTGGTACCATTTAGGACGATAGCAATGCTATTGCCGCTAATAACTGGAGAGGTGAGATTGGTCAATATTCTGCGATATTGCTCAATGTGAGCTTCTAGTTCATGAATTCTTCCCGCATGGTCAGCGACAGGTACCGCTGCTCGCGCGGTGGCCATTTCAGCCTTTAGGTTTGCAGGAAGAGTTGTTGGCGTAAAACCAGGGACTCTTTGTGCAACTCCATCAATCATTCCTTGTTGTAGAGTGAGTGCAGCCAGCGTTTTTTGACGCGCAGTAACAACACTCCTCCCAAGAGATTGTAAACGGGAAGCAATTTGTTCTTTTTCTCCAGCTCTTTCAGCGCGACTGCCGGTAACTGACAAAATCTGTTGGTTCAATTGCTGCAAGCGTCCATTTAATGCGCCAATCGCAGTGTCTAGTTGGGAGAGGGTTAAAGTTAGCTGGTCTCTTTCTTCAAGTTGGTCATCTTGCGCATCAACTTCTAAGTCTAATTCTCTCAGTTGAGCATTAATGGTGCTGATCTGCTCATTAGTATCTTCGGTTAATAATTCTAGCGCCCTTTCAAGTTGGCGAACTCTCATTCCACTTTCATTTTTACCTAAATGCAGGATTCTATCTTTTATACGAACAATGGCAGGATTTGTGCCGGAATAATGATTTAGGTCTTCTTCAATATTGTTTGCTAAATTGGCCATGGTTGTTTCTAATGTCCCTCTCAATCTTATCAACTCAGCGATCCTTCCTTCCCTAACATTAATGTCACGTTCAAGTGTCCTTCTCCGTGACTCAGCGGTTTTTTGGTTTTGTCTTTCAGTTCCCAAATCCCCTTCAACGAAGCCTTTGTTCCCGGTTAGGCCCTCGATTCGAGAATTAAAAAAGGCAATCTCTCTCGTCAATTCATCAAAGCGGGTCGTTAAACTGGTATACTGGTCTCCAATTTCGTCAGGTATTTCTCCAATTAAACTTCTCAATTGTGCTTCCTCTAACCTAACGGCTCGTTGTTCTGCCGCTCTTTTGCCAGTTTCGGCCGTTTCTGCCCGATTGGCCAGGTGAACAACAAGCTTAAATAATCTAGTGGAGAGGAATAATAATGGTCGTTGGATCAACAGGGGAAAGGCCATAATCCAAGGATTAATCCGCGCCGAAAGTGCATCCATTAGTCCTTCCGCAGGAGAACACTCTAGGCCAGCTAAATCGATCTCGTTCCAGGCTTCAACCGGTTCGACAACGGGGGCAGGGGGGGGTGTGACTAAGCGAGGCGGTTGTCTTCTAGTGCCGACAGGGGGAAATTTTCCTTCGCCTCGAGGGGGAATAAATTCAACAATAAACATGTCTGAATTATCCCCAGGAAGACGCGGGCTGTCGAGGGTAGGAATAACGGGCGGCTCTATTTCAAAAGCTCCGGTTTCAGCATCTGTTCCGGGGAAGACTTCGAATGGGCGTCGTGAAATAACAGGAGTAGCCTCACGAGTTGGAGCTAGCCTAGTTGGTCTTATTTTTGGAAGTTCTGCCATCCGATGGTTTAATTCTCCGAATAATGTTTGGGCGGCAGCAAATACATCAGGAGGAACGGTGACGGTTCTGTCCACTACAATTGGGCGAAGGATTCGATTTCTAAATCCGATTAAAGTGCCGCGCCAAGTTGCGTGGGCCAACGTTTTGTTGCGAAAGCCTTGTATGGTAGCTACAGTAATTTTTCCAAATTGTACCGGCATGTCCTTAGACCTCCTCTAGTAGATCGGAAATTTTATCAAAGATGGGTGTTATAAGGCGCGATACGTCGCGATCTGTTGGATATGTGGTTTGAATTTGGGAGAGAGAATCATTTATTGATATTAATTGTCGCGCATCAAGTGGGGTTTCTTCGCTGAAAAGAGCCCGGTTAATATCAGACAAATAACGCTTTACGGAACGAAGATCAGTTAAATCAAATTGAGGGCCAGAGAGGGCAAAATAATCGGGAATGGATTTGCCTTCGAAAAGTCTTGTAAGATCCTTTTCCATTTCTGCTTTGCTTTGGTAGCGTTTGTTTGGATCTGGATGGCAGGCTCTGGCTAAAAAGTGAATTTCATCTTCATCGACAAATCTTTCAAAAGGAAGCATCGTGTTTTCCCTTTTCCAATGTGCTCGTATTGCTAGAAGTTCTGGAGGGGTTTCTGCCTCAGCAAACATTTCTTCGGTCGCAAGTAAGCCGGATCTAGCAAAATAGTATAGTAAACCCACTTGAAATAGGTCTGATCTTTCATCGTATACATCAGACTCCTCAGGCGGCAGCCATTTAACTGTTCCAATGACGTCCAAAATACCAGTCCTAGGTTCGTCAACTTGTTTTGCGACTCCCGGGTCAATTATTTTAACACCAACAATCTTATCTTCACTCATAACCAGAATAATATTTCCATAAGTTAAATCGCGATGAAGAACTATTCCGCGGTCTGCCTCTCCTCCAAAACCATTTCTTTTTGGATTGTGAAATGAACGCAAGCCATTAAGGATGCCGAATAAAATATTTGCGGCTGTGGGTTTATCTATTTTATTAGGTATTCTGTAATCTTTTAATGTTTTTCCGGGGAGAAACTCAAGGACAATAAATGGCTGCCTATAGGTGCCAATCATCACATCGGTTGTCCCCTTATCGACTAAACCTACGATATTGGGGTTGGGACTGCCGGTTCTCTGGGTGCTTTCAGCATGAGCAGCTTCTAATACCCTTGCTTCAATCAAGAAGCTTTCAATTCTGTCTCTTAATTTTACTGCATCAGAAACTTCTATTGGTTTTATCATTATTTTTATGGCTACGGGAATCCCATCTTCCTTTGTCCCTTTGTAGATCCTGGCAAATCCGCCTTCACCTATAACATCAGCTGGATCATATTTGTAATCCCCATCGGCTCCGCGCAATATTACTGAATGATCTACTTCTGGTGGAGGAAGGTCTATCCTATCAGCTGAATTGGTAGCGGGTCGCTTATTAAGTTTGGCAAACAAAGCCCTTGCTGATAGATATATAGTTGATATTACCAGTGCTGCAATGGGGAGAGGTGCTACCCAGCCCAGGGCGATAAGTCCGCCAAAAGTAACGGCACTTGCAACATGAGTTACGGGATGCTTGATAACTGCCAAGGATGTTTTGGCTGTAAACTGTACAGCTTTGCTAATTAGTTTGGTTGAAAGAGCGAGTAGGATTCCTCCGCCTAAGATTGTTAAAGCCGCTGAAAGGGTGGGGGGATTAATAAGAAAAACCCCAGCCATACCTATCACTCCTCCGATGGCAGTACGAAACAAGCCTTCAATAGGGGAAAACCCGCCTCTGTTTCTGCGGGGCAGTGTTGGATTTGCTTTCAGTTTTTGGGCAGGCGTTGAAATGGAGACCCTATCTCGTATAGAAAGAGGGGCGGCAGGAGCAAGCCACGCTAGTCCTTTAATGCGTGTTGCAACTGGTGGTTGAATTTTTCTTGCTACTCTTGGTAGCTCTTTTATTGGCATACTTATAAACCTTCCAGATATATATCGGGAGATTTATTGGGAAATTTCACACGATTTTTGGGAAAGGAGGAAAGATAAGGCACATGGTCTACACCCTGTAACTCAGTTAGAATGTATTTCGACCAAAAAATATAGACTTCTGAGGAGGTGGAGAACACATGTGCCCGTTTAGATATTATGATATTTTAAGG
>Ga0265292_1001438_pt1 | contig 20955 bp, 22 predicted proteins | sample Munlanlewell296A_FD_189080 | JGI IMG/M metagenome (GOLD analysis project Ga0265292, IMG submission 189080) | Leachate microbial communities from a municipal landfill in Southern Ontario, Canada - Leachate well 296A | ecosystem: Engineered > Solid waste > Landfill > Unclassified | place: Canada... | reverse complement strand
TGGCACTTTTATCAGGATATACATTTTGAGGTAAGCACTAGCTTGCCGAAAAATATGTATGTTTGATAACAGGTATACTACAAAAGGTGTTCCAGAAACGGAACATCTTTTTATATTAAATACAAAATAGCGACGCCGAAGGTGTCGCTATTTTGTATTCACTAAAAACTAGAAACTAAAAACTTGAAACTATTTATCGGTCCCATGGGAAATTTCTTCCGAAATGTCCCCAAGTACAAGTCTCTGTATATTTAACATTATCTAAATCTAACGCTTTACGAATTCCAGCTGGAGTCAAATCATATCCAGAAATAGTTTCCTCTACGCCATCTACAACAGCAACCGCCATCACCGGCTCTGCTTTTCCGATTGCATATGCAAGTTTTGTAAATACTTCTTTTGCATTACGTGAGCGTAATAAATCAACCGCAATACGGCGCGCCATATATGCTCCTGAACGGTCCACTTTTGTATAATCTTTTCCTGAGAATGATCCACCACCAATTGTTATCTCTGGTCCATAATTATCCACAATTAATTTTCTTCCTGAGAGTCCAGTGTCAGCGTCGAACCCACCAGAAGTCCATTCCCCTGCTTGATTCATTAAATATTCATCAGCAGTAATTATACTTTTTACAAGCGTAAGTAATTCATCATTTTTTGTATTTTGAAAACTAGCAACGACAGTAGTTACTTTATCTCCATCAATTGTTACTTGAGTTTTTCCATCATATGGATAGACTTCATATATTTTTTGACAAACCATACGAGCTAAATCATATTCTTTTGGCATATAATCTGTTGTCTCTGATGTAGCGTATCCTTTCATGATTCCTTGGTCCCCTGCTCCACCAGTGTCCACTCCACGAGCGATTTCTTTACTCTGAGCTACGATGTTTACTATAACTTTATAATCTGCTCCAACAATTCCTTTTACAACAGCTTCAATATCTGGTGTTGCATTTGAAGTTACTTCACCGTTGATTGTAATTAAATTGTGTCCACCCATAACTTCCATCGCTACACGACTATCATTATCATCTTTCACATAAGCATCCAATATACTGTCTGCAATAAAATCGCATCTTTTATCTGGGTGTCCTGGTGTTACACATTCTGCTGTTTTTTTCATTTTTTTATAAATTATTTAACTAAATAGATAATATTTGGTACTTTATTTCTTTTATATTTGAGTGAAGTTCGAGGCAAAACAAATATTTTTTACTGAGCCGTACTGATTTGTACGGTGAAGAAAAAATATGAAGTTTTAACAAAGAAATTCGCCAAATATAAAAGAAATAAAAAAATCCTGCTAAGACAGGGAAGAAAGACGATAACTTTTTATCTTTCCTCCATTTTACTGGGGGCTGAATTTAAGCACCTACTTATTGCTAAGGGTTGCTGATGGGTCATAGAGTCAGTACTCTCACCATCTCTTGATAACGATATTTAATTTTGTTAACTATTAGAGTGTAATATGGATTACTGTTTATGACAAGATAGTCGGGCTTAAGTTTTATTCACTAACCAATAAGGTATAGGAAATATATAGATTAAAAATATTCAATGAAACAATATTCAATATTCAAAAAAGATACAGATACAGTATAGGACACCGGATTCCAACTTTCGTTGGAATGACAAGAGTTCAAGTGGTGTAATTCAAAGTTATCTAACGAAAATACTGAAAAAGCTAAGTATGAAATCAAGTAGATATCTAATGGCCTGAATTATCATTCCAAAAATACTAGTAATAAAGTTAAGAAGCATTGAAATAAGTTGCATATACTCTCAGTCTACTCTCTATAACTAAAATACCCTAACTTCTAAATAGTCTTCAGTCCTTTACGTAATTTTTTGTAATCAGGAATAGCCTGTCCTACAAGTTTCCAAAATTTTGTGGAATGGTTCATTTCTTTCAAATGACATAACTCATGCACTATTAAATAATCAGCCAAAATCTCAGGTAGGAAAATAATACGATAATTAAAATTAAGATTTCCTTTCTTTGAGCAACTCCCCCACCGAGTTTTTGTATTTTTTATTGAAACGTTATTCCAAGCAAAATTATAATAACTATTCCAAAATAAAAGTTTTTTATTTACCAATTTTAGTGCTTCTTCTTTATTTTCTAATAATCCCTTTTTGCTACTTTTGGGGAGAGTGCTTATTCCGCGTTTCTCCACTCTAACTTTCATTTTATTTAAACTATTTTCTATCCAAGCTCTTTTTTCACTTACAAATTTTTCTGCAACAGCAATATTAACTCGCGAAGGATATGTTACAACAACAGACAAATCAGATTTTATACTAATTCGTAATTGTTTTGCTTTAATACTTTGCTTATAGACTATATTCATGGGGTACTTTATAGTTTTCTACTATCATAAGCCCAATGAAGTAAAGCTTGACGTTGTTTTGTATTACATGAGTAATCCCCGACCCTACATTTATTTCTTATTTGGGCCACGTGACGAACCATAGCTCTAAATCTTTTAATTTGTCGCCTGTCCTCGTCTTCAATTCTCCTACCCATATAATATCTACAATACCACTCGAACCATCCCCTTGGATCATCTTTATATATCCAACCCTTAGATTGCCAAACAGAAAGTGACTGACTGGCGTCTACTTTAAAATAATTTAAATTTTTATCTTTTTTATCCCCTGCTAATTTTGCATAAGTAAACCAATCAGAAGGAAATTCTTTTTTACAATCCGTCATATATTTGCCACCAAAAACTCCAAGAGCAAGCATTTGCTTTGGAGACAAATCCGGTTTAAACATTGGGTCAAAATTTTTACCCGTTGGTTCTGTTATTTTGTATTTGTAATTCTTTTGAAATTTATCGTTTACCACCACTTCAGTATTTATAAAAGATTTCATTACTTATATAATACGACAACTAAGAAACTTTACCAATAAATGGCACAGATAAACGTCTTCGTATATTGGAAACATTTTTTTGAGAGATATAACTTGAACCAGCGAATAATTTATTAATTTCTTTGTAAGTAGAAATACTTTGTAGTTTTTTTGATTTATTTTTAACAGAATCAAAAGCCGTGGTTGTAGAAACTTTTAATGTAAATCGTATACCAATTTCTCTTGTTAAGTCCTTTTTTATTTTTTCTGCAATTTCTGCATAAGTCATTTTGAAAAATGTGCGTAAACCAGTCAAGTCAGCTAAACATTCATTCATGTTTCCCTCAACAACATCTGGTGTGTATCTACGAATTATTGCATACATGCGACGGCTATAATTAATACGAGAATTATTTTTTCCGTAAGTGCTTATACTTATTATTGCTCTGTGAGAATTTTTTGAGGAAGTCATGGGGGTAGATGTTAGATTTTAGACATCCCGCTTGGCGGGATAAATTAGATTTTAGATGATACAAATACAACTATCGGGAGAGTTCGGAAAGTTGAGATAGTCTTGTTATAAAGTTACTCCTACTGCTTAAATAGTTAGACTCAATATTTTTTGGAGTTTTATTTTGGCTAGCGAGGAGCGAAGTAGAAAAGTAATCTTTTATATTTCGTCCGAGCGACGACATAAAAAGGTTCAATACCACGTAGCTTGCTACGCGTTTGTACGAGCGAAGCAAGCTCCTATATAATACCCCGCCCGCTTGCTGTGAGGAACCTTTATTTATTTCAATTTGTATTGATAGATTTAAAATTTTCATAGAGGTGGAATAATTGTTAGAGGTTAGGTGTTAGAAGTTAGGGGTTGATAGTCGTCGAGTGTTGATAATGTATCAACTTGGATGAAATTCGAGGAAAAGTTTTGTAATTATTGGTTGTTTGAATTTTGTATTATCTAAAATCTAATGTCTAAAGTCTGCTATCTGTATTTCCTTATTACTGCTTTTAACACTGCCTCAATTCGTAATTTATTTGGATTGGGATATATTTTTTTAAATGCTTTATTTGCGGGAACAAGAACTGGTTTGCCATTTTCTGTTTGAAGATATTTTAATGTGTATTCATTATCTACAAGGGCCAGAACAATGTCCCCTCTCCGGGCAGTTCTTCCACGTTCTACAAGAACTAAATCCCCTTCCATTATGCCGGCATCTTTCATTGACTCCCCTCTAACTTCCAACATATATGTTGCACTCTTTCTTTCTATTAAAAAATCATCAAGGGATAAAAGCTCTGTGGTCGTGTCATCTTCTGCCATAGTGGGAAATCCTGCTTGAACAGTACCAAGCCTCATCACAGAGCCAATTTGAGCCAAAGAAAGCTTGTTGCCAGACTTCTCTAATATTCCGCCTTCGATAAGTTTCTTAACTCTGTAAGCAACTGTATTTTTGGAGGAAACACCGAAGAGATTTTTCATTTCTTCAAATGTTGGCATGCGTTTATTTTCTATAAAAAATGTTGATATTTCTTGCTCGTCTTTCATGTATTTATTGTAATAGAACAAATGTTCTAATGCAATAGAACAGGTGGGGATAACTCGAACAGACATTAGTTAGAAAAGTTAGGAGTTAGATGTTAGGAGTATGAATACACACCCAGTATGCTAAATTTTCAATGAAACAATATTTAATATTCAAAAAGAATATAAGATATCAGAATTAATTTTCAATTATCAATTTCCAATTTTCAAAAAAATACAATGAGTCGCGCCGTAGGCGCGACTCATTGTATTTCACTAATAACCAATAACTAGTAACCACCAACCACCCCTAATACGCTCCTGTGTTATTTAGTAGAGAAACATTTTTATACCCCTTTCCTTTCAAAATATGTTGTGCTACTTCAGCACGCGCCCCACTGCGACAATAAAGTATTATTTCTTCTTCAAAAGGAAAATTAATAGACGAAGCCATTGAGGCATCTAATGGAATATTTATTGCGCCATCATGATGCCTGTCATCATATTCATTTTTTGTTCTTACATCTATAAGCATAATAATTTGTTTACCAATTTAAATATGTAATTGTAATCTGTAAAACAGTAGCAAATGACACCCATGCTAAATATGGAAGATTTACAACGGCAACCCAAAGATATTTTTTCCAAGAAATTTTTATCAACCAAATTAACGTAACTAAAACTAAAAGTATATCTAATGTTGCAAGAATATTATTTTGTAATACAAATTGAATTGGAGAAAATAAAAAATTAAAGATAAGATTAATGGCAAAAGGCAAAGCAAATTTCCAGTTTATCTCTCCTCTATTGTATTTATAAAAAATATAACCAAAACTTATTACTATTAGTGTATAAAGAAAAGTCCAAGCTGGACCGAAAACCCATGCGGGTGGTGCCCACTCTGGTCTGATTAAACTGGCATACCAAATTTGTGTTGTATTCATAATTTTAGTATATAACAATTATTTTACTGTAGCTTAAAGATTGAACACTTTAGGAAAAGTTCCGCCCCCTCGATTGAGGTCTCGTCCACATACTTTTTTGTAAAAGTAGAACAATAAGCATGTACTTCATCAACTTGTTCCGTGAGTAATTTACTCTCTAATCCCTGCTCCCAATCGGACAAACATTCTCTATATGTAATTCCATCTGGTATATAAAACGGACATCGCTTTTCTATGACAGTTTCAGCGAATTGTGTGAAATCTTTTTCTTTTATAAATGAATATAGATCGGCTGGAGCATCTCCCCCTAGTTCATTTGAGGAAATCGATGTTTTTGTGTTGGTATTAGTAACGACAGGTAATTTATTTTTATTTTGACCAAGTGAATATCCATACCAAAAGAAAACAATGACGAGGATAATTACAAATATTGATAAAACTAGTTTTTTCATTAATTAATAGTATATACCAAAATCAAAAAAGATTATTTTATTTGTTTAGTCGAAAGAATTTTAATTTTTTCTATCTCCTTTATAAAATCTACAGTATCTAAGAAATAGTTTGGATAAGCTTTTTTAAGAGACGCAATAGGTCCAGCAGATACCAAGACAGGTTCTATTTTTTCTCCACCGGAGGCTCTTTTTTCAGCTTTAGCATATTCAGAAGCAGCCATCTTTAATTGTTCTTTTGAATATGACCTGACTTCCACTTTTTTATTAACAGAATCTAGAGTTATAAGATGATAATACCAACCTTTATTTTTTTTATTATTGTCTATCATTTTGGCTGCAAGTGTAAAACCTTTCATTTTATCTATAATGTCTAGTTTATTTACAGCCTTAACGACCTCCTTATATGTTTGTTTCCTGTTTAAGCTCTCATATCCTGGTACGCGGGCAGTATTTTCCATGTAAGCAAAAGCCGAGGACGTTATTTTAAAAAAATCCAACCACTCGGAATCTCCTTGGCTTGATTTTAATGCTTTACCAGAAAAGGTACCCATTGTCTCAACAGTAGTTGCCCAAATATGTTGAAGTTTGGTTCTAAACTGTAGTTCGAGTAGCATTCCATCATATTCTGTTGTTTCATTATTTTTATATTTATATACAAGGTGAATACCACGATATCCCGAGTTTTTCGGATTAGTTATATAATCTTTGAAATCTTTTTCTTCATGGTTAAATTTTATTTTTCTATATATTGAACAAAGTTTTCTAACATCACCAACAGATCCAAGAATTGCTCTGAGTCCACCAATGTCTTGCATTCTTGCTAACTCCATTTCTGGAAAACGTTTAAGTTTTTCTATAATCGTAGGTAAGCGTTTGAGTCTTTGTGCAATAACCGCTTTTCCTTTTAGGAATTTTACTTTTCTCCTTAATGTAGTTTGAAAAGTGTTCATAGGGTATGCATGCCAAGCTCTCCATTTATCTAGAACATCCAAAGCAAATGCAATCTCGATTCTCCCAGGATTCTTTTTTCTAAGAATTTCTCCAGCCCCGTTTATTTTTTTATTAGAAAAAAATGCCCCTTTTGCTTTTTTCATTTTAGTTATTTATCACAAATAAGTCTTGATTAAATCCACCGATGCCGACAGAGGTTATTGACTTGTCATTTTTTCTTTCGTCTTCCGACATTTTTTTCCACTTTAAAATATTTTCATAAGGACGACAATTCATACAGCCGTCTTCTCCATTTATACAAGAGAATTCATTTTTATCACGAGCGAGTTTGACGCGGAGCGCGACGTCGTAGACGTCGCGCCGTGCTTTCTCCAAATCCGGCAATTCTTTCTCCACTATTTTGTCGCTTTCCAAATACCAATAACTCGCGCGAGTAACTTTTCGCTTTTGAAGAGCATTACAAAGAAGTAAATAAATTGGAAGTTGGAGCGAACCATCTTTTTCTTCATTCTTTCCAGTTTTAAAATCTATAATATGAAGTGTGTCATCATCTAAATATTCTATCCAGTCGACTTGTCCATTTAAAATAATATTATCGTCCTCCGAAAGATAATAATTCGGATTCATTTTTTCTTTTGGAAGTTTAATTCTTTTATTAACAAGAAACCGTGGATCCTTGATGACAGTATTTATCATTTCTTTTCCACGTAATTTAAATTCTTCTTCCATTTCAGCACCAGTAAACCCGCCTCTTATACCAGTTACTTTTAACCATTCTTCTTCGAAGGTGGCGCGTAAGTCTCGCTTCATGCGTTCATTTGCCGGATAGTTTCCAAGTCCTTCTAAAACTTCATGCACAGCAATACCAAGCGACATGTGTGGAGAGACAATAGACATTTTGCGACCAGTCCCTGGGTCTTTGAACATATTATGCAAATAATATAAACGAGGACACTTTAGAAAGTCTCCCATTGATGAATGCGATACCCAAACAGCGGTGTATTTGTCGGCCATGGGGATAGTATAGCAGGAAACACTGCTGGAGCAGTGTTAATTTTCAATTATCAATTTCCAATTTTCAAAAAATGCTGACAAATTTCTGGTTGACGAGAGGACATAATCATGTTATTGTTTTAAATGTGTGATCTTTAAATCTAGACTGCTCTTAATTGGGTAGTCGCAACTGAAAAGGAAAAAGAAAATGACACCATCAGCTAAAATTTTACGGGCTTTGATTATAGCCCAAGAGGAAGTAAGGTTAAAGTCCGACCTTGCCGAAATGGATAAAGCTGTCGGGCTTGAGTGTTTGAATTATGCACAAGAGCTTTTGGAACAACAGGGCTTTTGTGGCGATATTGAAACTCGGGTGTTGTTTTCGGATTACAACGAAACTGACGCCAAGAAAGTACAGTTGTATGCCACTAAAATTAATGCCCTTATGTGCGATAAAAAATTTCGTACATTGGGCGCGTTTGTAAAAAACAGTCCAAAAGAAATCGTGGCGGAGTTGACTCTCCGGAATCTTGATTTTCCGCCAGCGTTGCGAGCCTTTTACGAGGTCTACCACGAGCTGACTGAGGAAACTCGGACGGCAAAATAATCCAACCAAATTCAACCAAAAAGGAAATTGAAAATGAGTAAATCACATAGCCTCAATCGTGGTGTGCAACCATTTGTTTTTGCACCGGTATCAATTGTCCCTGGAAAAATTGTCGACAGGGAGAAGCTTTTGCGCCACTTGCGAGAAGCCGCACGCAGTTGTAATCTGCTGAGTAGCGGAAAACAAGTACCCGGGTTCTACCCAGGCAGAATACTCACTTTGGAGGAAAGTGAATTATTGAAAATTGGTATGGACCACCTGTCTTTCATGCTGGAAACTGTTCTTGGGCGATTGAGACCTATTGATTTCATGGTTGACAAATTCTGTGATTGCGAAATCACAGTCAAATGTCTGCTCGTGAGTGGGATTACCACCCTCTCTGACATCGTTGACTCAAAGCATGTTGACTATCTCAGCGCATTGAGTGCTGCCAAGATGTACGGCGCACAAAAACAGTGGCATCTGGAGGCTCTCGCAAAGGGTCTCAGCAACGATTAACGCGCTCTGCCGTTTGTAGAGTAACCAACGCGGGACCCAACGGTCCCCGTTTTTTTATACTTAAATCACCCCGGCGATTAAATCTTCCTCAAATTCTTTTATACCATCTAATGTGTCTCCATATTTTGAAGTGTCTGGGAAATCTAGAGAAACAATTTTATTGTATACAGCAATAATTAATTTTTTAAATCTATGAATTTCATTTTCCGCATCTTTATCAATTAATGAAAGTTTTAATTCTTGTATTTTTTCTGCGTCATTCTGCGTTCCGTCTGCGTGTGTCTGCGCTTCGACTTCTTCAACGAATTCAAGCACACCATCGGTAACTTTATGATTACTATAATCCCTCGAATTCTCTACAAGAATTTTATACATCATTAATTGATATTTATAATGATGTAATTTTAATTCATCATACACACTTAATTTTTCTTCGTCCCATGTGCCAAATCCTTTTCCTGTTTTTAAATCAACAACAGTCCATTCTTTGTCATCGCCCTCGATAACTTTATCTATTTTTCCAGTCAAAAGCGCCCCGCCCAACATCACAGATTGCTTTGCAAAATTTATTTCCACCTGCCAGCCCAATTTAATTTCATCCTTTTTTAATTCATAATATTTCGTTAGAACTTTCTCCCCTCTTTCTTTTAATTTTTCTTCTTCAAAATCTTGCAAACGTCCACGCTTAAGTTCTGTCGTAAAAGATTTAATTATATTAACAAGTGCTGGAACTTTTCCATCTTTTCTTACACTAATATACGCGTCCTCGAGTGCTTTATGTATTGCTGTACCGTAAACACTAGACGCTGTTTTTGCTTGTGGAAAACGAAGAAGATTTTGTTCAAGAAACATCATTGGTCCACCTTTTGTTAAATCTAAAAAATTATTTAAATGAGTTGGCGAAAGCATGTAACCCTCTACAACTTTTTGCAATAACGCTTTCTCATCACGAGCAAATGGTGGCGCATGATACACAGCAAGTCCATGAGCCAACAAATCAGGCGCTTCAATATTTTGTATAGAACTTTCTGTTTCAGGAATCTCTGATGAAGTTAAAAATCGAAGTGGGCTTTTATGATGAGTAATATAAAGTGTATGCTTTGCGCGAGTTAATGCCACATAAAATAGTCGAATGAAATCATCTTCATCATCGCCTGCGTTAGCAAGCGGTAAATTAATTGGGAAAGAAAGTTTATTTCCCTTTTTACTTCCAGCCCAAATGGCGTCATTTACTGAAACCACAAAAACATAAGCAAATTCAAGGCCTTTTGCACCATGTGAAGTCAGAAGTGAGATAGAGTTTTCATTATGAGCAAATGTAGTTTCATTTATAAGTGGGATTTTATAATCAGTATGAATATCCACAAAGCCACCAACGTCATGTGTGCGCAATGCCTCGCCTTCTTTATAATCTCGAAGCGCATGCATAAATACACGAAGTGAAGAAAGGAAATTTATATAAGTACTAGCATTTTCTTTCAATGCATTTTTACCAAAATAATATTCTTTGTATGGAGAAGTAAAGTCAGTCGCTAATTTTAATTTTCCAAAATTTGTTGCCTCACTATCATCATCCGGTGAGTCAGTTACAAGTGGAATATCTTTACTACCAATTAGTGTATCCAAAATTATTTCAAGCGGAGTAGTTTGAGAAGCAACACCAAGCTCTATCAAAAATACAGCAATGTTATTTATATATTTATCTTGCGATTTTTGCATTGCGGAGAGCCAAGAAATATTTTCACGCTTAGCATTCTCTGCAATTTGCCAAATAGTTATACGGTCCAGTCCCCAAAACGGAAAAGCTAAAATTTCTGGAAGCAAATCATCACGCTCATTTGTATTATCACCAACAGTCGAAAGAAAACGACAGAGAATAATTAATTCTTTAACATGCTTTTCATCAAAAACATTTTCCTTGCGTGTGTAAGTGTAAGGAATATTTAATGCATCAAGATATGGTAAAAGTAAAATTAATTGTTTATGTTCACGAGCAATAAGTGCAATTTCTTTTGCTGGAACTTTTTTGTCTAATAATTTTGAAACTTCTTGCGCAATATATGCATATTCTTCCTCAGCGGTTGGAAAAGCGTGAGTGTGAACTTCTCCTTTTTCTAATTTTGTATTTTTTGCAATTAAATCTTTTCGAATTTCTTCATAACGATTTTCTAATCTGTTTACACCTTGAGTTACTATTGTGCGCGCGAAGTCGAGAACTTTTTGCGTTGAGCGATAATTTTCTGTAAGCACAATTGTCTCTACATCTTTGTATAATTCTTTGAAAGTATGAATGTTAGAAATTTCCGCACCTTGGAATTTATAAATCGCCTGGTCATCATCCCCCACTACACAAACATTTGGATGACCTTCGTGAACGGGGTTACTAGATAAGGCTTTTACAAGCGACAGCTGGGCGTTATTTGTATCTTGAAATTCATCCACCATAATATAATGATACATTTCTTCAAGTTCCGTTCGCAGAGTTACATGTTTTGCTAGCGCTTCAACTACTTGTAATATCATGTCTTCATAGTCAAAATATCCGTCTTTACGAAGTGCTTCTTGATACATTTCATAGACGTCAGCCAATGCGAAAAGTTTTGGAAGTGAAAGAAAATCTTTCAAAACTCTTTTGTTTTCCTCAGTTTTTCCAGTGTAAGTTGTCTTCCAAGTTGAAAGTGGGGTTGTTTTTTCTGTAGCATCAACAGCCTCAAGTGCGAGTGAAATACTATTTGCATACATGTGTCCCATGGAGCTTTTTGTTTTTTCAAATGAAGATTTCATTTGTTCAAAAACTGCCGGTGAGTCTTTTCCAATTCTATCTGGTAAATACTTTTCTAATATTTCATTTAATTCTGAAAAAGATTTTTCATTTTCTTTTAAAATTTCTCTAAATCTGCTCGGTGTGAGTCCACCTTTTTTAATATCTTTTATTCTGACTTGTGATTCTTTTAAATATGAATAGCCGAGTTCTGGGTGAAAACTTCCAAGTATATGTTTGTGTGGAAGTCTTTCAAAAATCTTTTCCAACATTTCACTTTGAAGAAGATCGCTTGCCGGGCGGAAATGTGTCGCTTCAAAAAAATATTCAGGATATCTACCAATTATGTCTGTACAAAATCCGTGGAAAGTATAAATAGCGACGCGATAAGCATCAGCTCCGATTAGAGCCTCTAATCTATCTCGCATATTTTGTGCTGCCGTTTCCGTAAAAGTTAAAAGTAAAATATTTGAGGCTCGTGCTGTTCCCTGTTTTAAAATATTTCCAACACGAAGTGAAAGAAGTTCTGTCTTTCCAGAACCAGGTCCAGCTATGACCATTACAGGTCCATCGGTGGTATCTACCGCACGTTTCTGTTCTTTATTTAAATTTTTATAGCGTTCGTCGAAAGATTGTTCCATGAATCTAGTATAGCAGGAATGAATAGTTAGATGTTAGAAGTTAGGGGTTAGGAGTTGGGGGTAAATTTCGGAGGAATTTTCAATTTTTAAAAAATACAAATTAAAACCCCAACTTACAGTTTGCTAGTTGGGGCCAAGGAATTAATCCTTGTAGGTTCCGAGTTACCGGATATTCATGGTCTCGGCTTTGAAGACGATATTTTTAGGTGCGACCCTGACCTGCTTCTTACCTTTGGAGATGTCGCCCGCGTAGTGTGCCTTCAAGCCATTTTTTTGTGCCAATTGGATCACTTGCTTCACTTCTTGGTATGGAACATAGACCGCGAAACCAGCACCCATGTTGAAGGTGCTGTACATTTCATAGTCATTAACCGGTCCATGCTTTTGAATGAAGTCAAAGATCGGAAGTTGTTCCGGTAGAGTATGGATGGAATACGAAAAGTCTCCAACCGCACGCATCAACTTTCGCCAGCCGTGGCCGGTGATGTTCACTGCGTAATGGATGGCAACATTCGCCCGCAAGCAATCGGCAACAAATTGGACATAGATCTGCGTCGGATCAAGCAACGCATCACCATAGGTTCGACCATCGGACATCAGTGTAAGATATCCGTCAGGTAGCTCTTGCATAGGAAATCGTTTGGAAGACACATTATTCAAAACTTTCTTCCAGATTGGATCCTTACGTTCTGCAATCTGCCGTGCAAGCGTCAGACCGTTGGCGTGGATACCGTTACTCGCAATCATCACAATGGCATCCCTGTGTTGAATATTTGCCTTGATCAGATTACTTTTCGGCTTAACGATACAGATGGCTGCACCGGCAAGATCGAAAGTCTCTGAATCAATCACGCCCTTCAAGACAGGTGTCTCGCCACTGCCGTAATTGCAGCGTGCCAAGTGGCAAGCACGAACCCAGCCTTCAAGCAACCCCATGTAACGTACCCGGTCCTTGAACCACTCGGAATGTCCGAGAGCCAAGTACATAGACACTTCGACAGGCATCGCACCGAGAGTGATGGCATCATTTACGATCATTGCCATCGCACATTGTGCAACTTGCTTGTGGTAGTCCTTTTGGTTGATCCGTGAGACCTTTTGATGTAAGTAATACATCTCGTCTGCAACCTTGGATTTTGTGCCGAGTCCCTCGGTCATAACACCAAGATAGCCGTCGGGATGCTCAATCAGATGAATGCTTTCACCGTGTGTCCACGGGACATCTTTGAACCCGTGATACTCGAGGTATTGAACTGTCTGTTCCCCAAGTTTTTGGGCATCAACCTTGAACTGGTCAAGGCCACCACCATAATCAACTCCAGAACTGGCGTAAGTCATACCTTTAATGTCTATCATATTCACTCACTTAATTACGGACTATTTCACCGCAGATTGATTAAAACTCCGATATAAATACTACACCAACAGTATGTTAAAAAGCAAATAAAAAAATGATGTCGCGAGACATCATTTTTCTTAGGTTTTTAAATTCTTGAAACTGGAAACTCTCAACCCGCCTTCATGATTACATTACGGCGAGGCAAGCTTGAAACTATTTCACCACTACCTTCTTCGGTTTCTTTTTTTCACGGGTTCCGTGTTGTTCTTTTTTTGCCATAGAATTATAGTTTAATGTTGATTGTGGAAAGTTGAAAGTGGATAAGAGTGTAGATACACAATTTTTAATTTCTAATTTTTAATTTTTAATGAAATATATAACTCGAATTTGTGTCATTCTCGCGAAGGCGGGAATCCAGTGTCTGTATTTTTTGGAAATTTGATTTCAACTCCTAACCTCTAACTTATAACTTTTCGTATTTCCTATACCCTAGTGGACATTGGCTAATTTCTAGTTTTTGGAGTAGTATTTAAATTATGAGTTACTCTTGCTCAGTTAATCAAGAGGAGAAGTTCTTACTGGGGAATATTTATGGCACGATCGGAAACACAGCCCGTAAAGAAACCATTGGGCGAGACAAATGACGGAGGACAGTCACCGCTTGATCCAAAAGCGAAAATTGGCATTGCGTCCACTGTCTTACCCTCATTCCTTGAGGCCCCGCACGGCAGTTGGGAAGATACAGCCATGCCAGGCAACCCAGAGGGTATACCTCAAGTTCTGAAAGAAGGGACAACATTACCACACAATGAGAATGCTGAGTGTGGGTGGTTTATGCCACCACGCGGCACTCTTGATGATGTGTGACATTAGTCATCACTTCCGTCCCGAAAGACCCCGTCCATGACGGGGTCTTTGTATTTTTACTAATAACTAGTAACCACCAACTGTCCACTTACTTTTGGCAAAGTTTCGATAATACTCGCCCACTATTTTTTGCTATTTGTTCATCAGAAAAATATATTTTATTTTTCGCTGAAATATTATTACTTCCACCACACCAAGAAAATGTGTAGGTCTTGCCGTTCACGCTGGCAAATGGACGCGAATCTGCTTTGTTTATAATTGAATTATTTTCAGAATTTGAAATATAAGATACTGGGATATTATCTTTTTCCTTTTTTATATATAAAAATATAGCAAAAATGGCCAAAGCCAAAGTAGTAATAAAGATACTTAAAATATCCCAAAAAGAAAGCTTGCTATTGATTTTTTTCGCATAATCTTGTATACTGCTCCCCATAATATTCATATTTTAAGTATACGCTATGGCAACAAGAAAAGCCGCAGGTTCGGCAAAAAACCTAACAGACAGTAAGCCAAAGTACCTAGGTACTAAGCTTTATGCTGGAGAAACAGCAACAGCAGGAGCAATAATCGTTCGTCAGCGTGGTACAAAAATCATGCCAGGAAAGAATGTTGGTCTTGGACGTGATCATACTCTTTTTGCTTTAAAGGCAGGAAAAGTATCTTTCTCAGAAAGACGAATGAAGCATTTGGACGGGACGATAAAGAGAAAAAAACTGGCACACGTAGAGCCAACAGCATAAATGAATTAAAACCAGCCCGTAGGGCTGGTTTTAATTTTTATTGAAAAGTTTATCTTCATTTTCAATTAAAATATTTTCTAGCTCATTCCAAAGTGGAAGTAATTCCGGTAATAAATTAATTTTACTTCTTTTGCTATCAAGTAACATAGTAAGCGTTACTTCTTTTTCTTTCCACATTTTTCCACCATCTAAATAGAGTTGTATGACTGGCTGTATTTTATCTAGCACATAAATAAAGTTACTTTCTTTATCTATTTTATTCTCATAATCTTTAATAGTTTTATTTAAGTCTTCAAACAATGGAAATTCTTCTAGAATACGTAGACGAGCATCCTCCTCTCTTTTATGCTTACTATCATGTTCGGCTTGATTTTCAGAATATATAAAAGTATCACCAGCGTAAGCTTCCACTAAGTCATGTATTAGAGCATATTTAAGTACTAAGTCTCTATCAAAATTTGGAAAATTATTAGAAGATAAATACCAAGCAATCATGGCTAATTGATAGCTATGTTCTACATCATTTTCTAATTTATTAGTTCCTGGAATATAAATAACCCTATCTACACCTTGAAATTGATTTAGGAGTTTTGTGAATTGTAATATGTCAGATAATTTTAATTCAGACATATTAAGTTATTTTACTTCAATATTTATTTTCTCTTTCTGTCCCCCTTGTTTTATTTCTACAGAATGTGAGCCGATGGATTTAATTATTCCTGGAATAATAATTTGCTTTGGGTCTACAGAAAAATTTGTAACTTTATAAATAGCGTCCGCAATATCTGCTTCTTTTATTTGTGCAAAAAGTTGACCTTTGGCGTCGGCTTTCTTTCCAGTGATGATAATTTTTTCACGTTTAAGATTATCAATTAATTGTGCAAAGGTATTAGTCTCCAATTCTTTCTTATGTTTCTTGGCTTCCTCTTTTTGTTTCCACTTTAAAAGCTCAGCTGGAGTGGCCTGTAATGCGTCCCCTTTCTTAATTAACACATTCATGGCATAACCCTCCGAAACCTCTTTTATATCGCCTCTTTGTCCCAATTTTGTCATATCCCGAAGAAGAATTACTTTCATGGGACTATTATAACATAGATAGTTATTGGTTATTAGTCATTAGTAATTAGTTAAATACATGGACGACTATGATATAAATTATTCCTTAACAAAGAGCTTATTTATTATTATAAATAAAGAATGGAGTATGACTGGTATGACTAAACTACCAGTTATATAATAAGCAAAACTCAAATAAAGGCCGGCAGTAAAAGTTATTATTACTAATTTCCAATTCCAATTTGTAGGATGCAAGTTCTTCGCTCCATTTAATAAATGTGCAATTCCAAAAATTAAAGCAGAGAAAATTACTATAATAAATACATTTGAGGTCATGAGTTCTATTTTATTTTGCACAATTCCCCTAAAAAGTATTTCTTCTGGTAATGCAAATAAAATAACAGAATAAAAAACTATAAATAAAATCTGAGATAAGTTTTTCTTGTTTATTCCTAAATTATCACCGTATAAAAAGTTGTTAACAATAAAAAGTGTGACTATAGCAAAAACAAATATTGAAAATGATAAAAATATATCTCCATTATTGATAGTGAAATAAGAAAACGGAAAAGGAATAAAATAGAAAAAATAACCACAAATTAAAACGTAAAACGCAATAACAAAACTATGATATTTTGATTTAGATAATAAATGTATTAATGAATTCATTTTGTAATTATAGCAAAGAGTCGCGCCGTAGGCGCGACTCTTTGAATTTTGTATCAATCTAAAATCTAATGTCTAAAGTCTAATATCTATTTTTTGACTGTTTCAATCGCCTTTAACAACTGCGCATCATACGGCTCCTTAAAACCTTTCGGAGTCGTTGTAGCAACTGCCACCTCGACATCTGGCTTAATTCCACTTTCTGAAATGTTTACGCCATTTGGTGTATACCATTTTGCAATTGTAACTTTTAATGATGACCCGTCACTAAAATTAACTAATTCTTGTACTGACCCTTTTCCAAAAGATTTTTCTCCAACAATTTTTGCAATACCTTGGTCTTTTAAAGCACCAGCCAAAATTTCGGAAGCTGAAGCCGAACCACCATCAACCATCACAACAACTTTTGTGGTCGTGGGTATACCAGCAATTCCAGTGCTTCTATGATTTACAACATTTTCATCTTTCCCTTGTCTTTCACTTACCACGACCTGCCCTTCTTTTAAGAAATAACTTGCCATATTAACAGAGGCCTCTAAATATCCTCCTGGATTTCCACGCAAATCAATAATTAAATAAGGAAGACCACTCGTTATATAATCATTCAACGCATTTCTAAAAAGCTCTGGCGACTCACCTGAAAAATTATATAAATGAATTACGAATACTCCACTTTTCTTTTCAGTGTCAAGAGTTGGGATTTTTATTTCTTTTCGAGTAATAGTTATCTCAGAAACAGCTTTTGCATTTTTGTGTAGCACTGTAATTTTTACAATAGTGCCTATTTCTCCACGTATCATATTCACTGCTTCATCAGATGACATCTGTAATGTACTTGATCCATTAACTGCAGTAATTATATCTCCTGCTTTTATTCCAGCCTTCATAGCAGGACTATCTTTTAATGGAGAAATGACAACAACATTTCCATCTTTCATTCCAACATTCATGCCCACGCCACCAAATGAGCCTTTAACATTTTCTGTAAAACTTTTTGCTTCTTTCGGCGGGAAAAATATTGTATATGGGTCTTTGTAACTTGCTACATATCCTTTTATAATTCCGTATTCCAATTCTTGATTAGTTGGAAGAGTGCTGGAGGATTTCCAAAAGACAAACTTTTCATCAATACTTCCAGCTACCTGTCTTAAAAGTTGGCTATCAAATTTAAAATCTGTACTATAAGTTGTGGCGCTCGCTGATGTCCCTATTGACGCTCCAACTAATATTCCAGCTCCAAATAAAATACCAATAAAAAGCACTAGACCAATTGCCCTTGTTAAATGTTTCTTTGAAAAGTTTTTAATCATATATGTGTCTAGTATAACCCATAAATATGTTAGAATGGAAGGAACAACTTAAAGTTAATTTAACCACATGATTAAGCTATATAACACTGCAAGTAAAGAGAAAGAAGATTTTATTCCGATCAAACAGCGTGAGGTTGGTATTTATTCTTGTGGTCCGACTGTTTATCATTATCAACATTTAGGAAATATGCGCGCGGTTGTTTTTGCGGACACACTGCACCGTATGTTTTTGTCAGCTGGATATGATGTTAAACATATTATAAATATTACAGACGTCGGGCATCTTGTCTCAGATGGAGATGAAGGTGAAGATAAAATGGAAAAAGGTGCAAAACGTGAAGGTAAAAGTGTTTGGGAAATTGCAAAAATGTACACAGATGCATATTTTGCAGATTTACTAGCATTAAATGTTTCTCTTAATGAATATGTTTTCCCTAGAGCAACAGACCATATTAAAGAACAAATTGCTTTAGTTAAAGCTCTTGAAATTGCAGGATATACATATAAAATATCTGATGGAATATATTTTGATACTTCAAAATTTGAAAGGTATGCAGACTTCGCCCATCTTGATATAAAAGGATTACAAAGTGGCGCGCGAGTTGAAGAAAATACAGAAAAGAAAAATATTACAGATTTTGCGCTTTGGAAATTTAGCTATCCAGATGGTAGATCCTTCGTATCCACTCAGGATGACGTAGCAAAGCGTCGTCAAATGGAATGGGAAAGTCCATGGGGAATTGGTTTCCCTGGCTGGCATATTGAATGTTCTGCAATGTCGATGAAATATTTAGGAGAGCATTTTGATATTCATACCGGCGGTATTGAACATATTTCGGTTCACCATACTAATGAAATTGCCCAAAGTGAATGTGTTACCGGAATGAAATATGCAAATTATTGGATGCATAATAATCATTTATTAGATACAACTGGAAAGATGTCAAAATCAAGTGGAGAATTTTTAACAATTTCAACTTTAAGAGACCAAGGTTACGACCCAATGGCTTATAGATATTTCCTTCTTACTGCGCATTATAAAAAAGAATTAGCTTTTTCTTTTGACGCATTAGACGCCTCGGCCGTTGCTTATAAAAAATTAATCGAATGGTGTAAAGAAAACAAAACAGAAGATGGTAAAATAAACGAAGTTCACAAAAATAAATTTTTAGATTCTCTTTATGATGATTTAAGTACGCCAGCATGTATCGCTTTAATGTGGGATTTAATGAAAGATAATTCTGTAGCTGCTGCTGATAAATATAAAACTATAGTTTTTATGGGAGAAATTCTCGGTCTTCCATTTTCTAAGGCTCACAAAGAAATGATTACAGTACCAAAGGATGTAGAAAAATTATTAGATGCTCGTACAAAAGCTCGTCTTGCAAAAGATTTTACTGAATCAGATAGATTACGTGATGAACTTAAAAAGTTAGGTTATAGTGTGCGAGATATCGGAGGAAGCGGACAAGAAATTTCGAAATAGTTTCAAGTTTTTAGTTTCTAGAGGATACTTCTAACCCCGTGTCATCCTGATGAAAATCAGGATCCAGTGTCTGTATTTTAATAGGACACTAGATTCCAAATCAAGTTTGGAATGACACAAATTTCAGTTTTATAATTAAAAATAAAAAAAGTCGCCTCTGAGATGGGCTCGAGAGGCGACAAACCCTTGGAGAACAATAAAGCAACGTACGATAACCATATTCAGTATATTCTTAATTCTCTTTTCCAAAAGTGGATAATTCAATAATTTAAAAAAAGACAAAAAACACCTGCCATTTTTAGACGGCAGGTGAAATCTTGGCTTTTTACACTGTTAATGCATCCTTGCTAAAGGGACGCCCTAAGCAATTTATATATTATACCTATATTAAAAAATATTCAAGCCAGACTGTGTATATTCGTATTTTCTTGAAACTAAAAACTTGAAACTATCCCCTGTATTTCCATTAAAAATTAAAAACTAAAAATTAAAAATTGTGTACTCACTATCCCCACAATCCCCTATTTCCTATCAAATAAACATTAATTTCTATTTGCGCAAGCCCAAGGGCAACCTGTACAATTGTTGGCATGACCACATTTGACCAAAAGTCTTCAGATTTTAAAAATAAAGGTAAGTATGGAAAAAATTACGACGGCTATAATCGTAATAAAGAAAATGACCCACTTCGCGGTCCACGTATTCCTCCACAAGATCTAGAATCAGAAAAAGCGTTGCTCGGCTCACTTCTACTTTCATCAGATGCACTTTTTGAAATTGCCGATATTATTTCTATGAATAGTTTTTATGCTGCTAAGCATCAAATTATTTATGAAGTTATTGAAGAATTAATAAATAGAAAAGAGCCAGTAGATATTTTGACAGTGTCCGCTGCACTTCGCACTAGAAAAGAATTTGACCAAATTGGTGGCGCACAATATTTATCAGAACTTCTTGGCTTAGTTGGCTCTGCTGCAAATATAAAATATTATGCACAAATTGTTCGAAAGAAAGAATTACTTCGCAGATTAATTGAAGCAAGTAATCATATCGCAGAAATTTCTTATGATGAAACTGATTCCCTCGAATCAGTTCTTGAAGAAGCTGAAAAAAGAATATATGAAATTACTACGAAAGGTAGTACCTCCGACCGCCTTATCGCCTTCCAAGAAATGATTGAGGAAACTTGGGCGCGCATTGAAAAACTTTCTGAAAAAGATGGTGGTATGCGAGGCGTTCCATCTGGCTTT
>Ga0265292_1001437_pt1 | contig 20958 bp, 19 predicted proteins | sample Munlanlewell296A_FD_189080 | JGI IMG/M metagenome (GOLD analysis project Ga0265292, IMG submission 189080) | Leachate microbial communities from a municipal landfill in Southern Ontario, Canada - Leachate well 296A | ecosystem: Engineered > Solid waste > Landfill > Unclassified | place: Canada... | reverse complement strand
CAGGAGCCCGATGGATCCGAAGAACTGCATCGGCCGGGTGAGCGACCGGAGGAAGAACATCAGGAGGAAGAGGTCGAGGATCACGCGCCACACCCGCCCGAACCCGTACTTGGACTTCCCGTGCGTTCTTAGACGATGGTGGACCACCACCTCGGCGACGCGGGCGCCGTGGATGGCCGCGTACGCGGCGAGGAACCGGTGCATGTCGCCGTAGAGACCGATGTGCTCCACCGTGGACCGCCGGTAGGCCTTCATGGTGCATCCGTAGTCGTGGATGGACTGGCCGGAAGCCCATCGGATGAAGGTATTCGCGACCCGCGAAAGCAGCGATCGCAGGAACGCGTCTCTCCGGTTCCGCCGCCACCCGGAGACGATGTCGTACCCCTCCTCAATCTTCCGGAGAAACAACGGGATATCCCTGGGATCATTCTGGAGATCGGCGTCCATGGGGAGGAGGACGTCCCCAAGGGCTGCGTCCATCCCGGCCGCGATGGCCGCCGTTTGCCCATAGTTGCGCGCGAGCGCCACCACCGTGAGCATCCGATGATGTTCCGTGAGAGCGCGGAGCTCTTTGAGGCTCCCATCCGTGGACCCGTCATCGACGGCGATGATCTGCGCACCTGGATACTGCGAAAGTACTGCGGTCAGCTCTCCGAGGAGCTCTCTTAGATTCTCGCGCTCGTTGTAGACAGGCAGGATCACGGAGAGCCGCATACCGACACTATAGCCCAGCAGCAGCAATATGGCCTAGTCGCGGGGCCACCTCAACTGGTGCTACTTTAACGGGACACTACTGACGTGCGGTTTGGCAATATGGCCAATATGGCAAACCTGTAACAAATATTGTATATTCGTCAACCAAGCTCACTTTGTGCGAGTTTGGTTGATCCTTCAAAACACCGGCTTCTTGTCAGTAATTTGAAGGAAAGTAAGAAACACACATACTCACAGTCCTAACATTGGAGATCAGATCATGATTCGCGTGACGATTGTTATTCCAGTTTTCAACCAGGAATGCTTCGTTGTCAGCGCTATAGAAAGTGCTCTGCGACAAACGTACCGGCATTGCTCGGTGCTGATCGTGGATGACGGCAGCAACGATGGAACGTCTGAGATACTCCATCGATACGCTGATCGTGCCACGATCATCCGCCAGGAGAACGCGGGCACTTCCGTCGCTTGGAATACGGCGATCAACGGCGTTAACGACGAGTTGTTGGTTGGCTTGGATTCAGATGATGAATTCCTTCCGGAAACGGTGACCGAGGCGGTGGAGGCCTGGGAGGCACATCCCGACGCGGACATCGTGTATTCGGACTATGAATTCATCGATGCTGCGGGAAACAGGACAAAGATTGTCCGCAATCCCGACCCCCTCGATCCCGTGAGGCAATTGGTCTCTCTGCATGATCGTCTTGGCCAAAAGGACAATTTCCTTCCGTTCGGTCATGTCAGGTTGTACCGAAGGACAAAGCTTCTCGAGATAGGAGGCTACGATCCTCAGTACCTTCATGCGGAAGATTACGACCTCGCTCTGCGTCTCGCAGAGAGAGGAGCGAAGTTTGTGCATGTGCCGAAAGTGCTCTACCGCTACAGATGGCATCAATCCAATAAGGGCGTAACTGCCCGCAAAGGACAGATTCTTGATGTGCGGCAGAGTCTGGTTCATTTCCTCGAAAGAAATCCACAATACGAAAGGCGAACAACGTGATCAGTACTGGAACAAACGTATGCTTTCTCACGCCCCCGTCACCCGGCAAAACAGTCATTCGAGACTACGCCGGGGGCCTGGGGTTTGAAGCGGATTCGGGATACATCCTTCCGCCGTTGGACAATCTGCAACTGGCCGCGTGCATTCAGAACACGTTTTCAGTGTCTCTCATTGATGCACAGGCCGAAGATCTCTCAAGCGAGCGGCTCAATGCGAAACTCGCTGAGATGCTCGTGGATCTTGTTATCTGCGAGTTATCCATCCCGACGCTCAGCAATGATATTTTGTGTGCGACGCAAATCGCTCAACAGGACATCATTGTTGTCGGGAAAGTGCATACTCAAGAGCCTTCCATCCTCAAGAAGATTCTTGCTGATACACCAATCAGCAGTTGTCTGACAGGAGAATGCGAAGACAACTTGAGCGGCATCTTGCTCGGCCGCGATTTCCGGGGAACTGCCCGTATCAAGGATGGAGAACTGATGCTCGTACCCAAACCGTTCATCGACGATTTGGATGCACTGCCATTTCCCCGTCGTGATCTGTGTATCGGGTACCACTATTCTTACCCGAAGCTCGGAGAGTGTACTACTCTGCAATCCAGCAGAGGGTGTCCCTATCCGTGCCGCTACTATTGTCCGTACCCTCTCACTCAGGGCAGAACGTGGCGCCACCGCAGCAGCGGCAGCATTCTGAAAGAACTCATGGGGATCCGAGACTTGGGGATCAAGCGAGTTCTCTTCCGGGACCCGGTGTTCTCGTTCGATTCAGGAAGAGTCGAAGAAATCTGCGCCGCCATCCTCGAACACGGACTTGATATCGAGTGGTGGTGCGAAACCAGAGCCGACTTGCTGCCCAACAGCTTGCTGGGCCTCATGGCTTCGGCCGGTTGCAAGGGTATCAACGTCGGTGTCGAATCGGGCGATCCCGCTTTGCGCTTCGCAAGATTGAAACGCGGTGTTTCCGATAATGTGTTGTTTAGGGTATCCGCTAAGACGAAGGAGGTCGGCATCAAGCTGTCTTTCCTTCTCATGATCGGTTTCCCCGGAGAAACACGTAAGAGCGTTCTAGGCACCGCGTCACTGCTGCGACGATGCAGACCGGATAGCATCGGGGTTGGATTCCCCGTGCATCACCCCGGCACCCAATTGGAGAAAGATGCGATCGCGAATGATTGGATCATTCGGTCCGATTATCAGCAAACCGACGGAAGCGTCCCGGTCCTCGCTGGACCCTCGCTTTCCCCCGCAGAAATGATCGTGGGACGCGATTTGTTGATGCGGTTGTTCGAAGCCATCCAATCAGCTTGTGCTGACGCGGAAAGGCAGGTGTTCCAAGAACTGACAATCTGGTCACAAGGAGACTGACCGTGAAAATCCTATCGTTTCTCAATGTGAGCAACATTTCGAATCTTGAGGCCGACAGCGGCTACGTTTTCGCGCGATTGGTTCTTCATGAACTGATCAAATGCGGACATGAAGTCATCTTCGTCGGTCCGCAAGGTATGCCGAATCTTGCATCGGAAATCAAAGTCATCGAAATCGATTTCCCCCATAGCAAGTACGGCGTGAGGTTCGGTTTTCCCTGGGTTGATTTGTGGTCCAGGCTGTCCGCCGTAATTGCGGGCACGGACATCGTCATCGTCAATCAGAGCGAACTAACTGTTCCTTTGGCGATGATGGTGTTCGAAATGCTGGGCAAGAGGATTCCCTGCGTCACGTACTACCACTATCTTGCCGTGCAGGATGTGAAGGACGGAGCGGTCATCTTCGATCCTAGTTTGGACGACTATTCGGTTGCCAATTTCGTCTGGCGGCGCCAGGTGGAATCGGCCGAATTCTCGGACTGCAACATCATCGGGAGTGAATTCGGCAAAGGACTTTTTCTTCGGGCAGCCGGAAACAACAACGGTCTCTCGAACAAGTTCACAGTCATTCCCCCGCCCGTTCCCGAGTGCTCGAAGCACTGCAAAAAGGTTCCGGGCGGCGTTACGACCATTCTGTACAACCATCGCCTATATGAACATTATGGCACGAGGCAGATCTTTAACGTTCTCAAAGATCTGTCGGCATGTCATGAGTTCACGGTAATGGTGACAGATCCCACTCACAAGCGCTCGGTAATCCGAGAGAAGCTGGATGGAAGCGTTACCGATCTCAAGCGATGGATCGGCACATTTCCCTTCGCTCGGTTTCAACACCCTGAAACACAAACGGATTATGCAAATGCCATCGCCTCCGCTGATATTGCTCTGGCTCCGATGCGAATCGGGGCTCTCTGGAGCATGGCGATGGCAGATGCGATGTCCGTCGGCGTTCCGGTCGTTGCGCCGGATGAAGGAGCCTATCCGGAAGTGGTCGGCGATAGGGAATTGCTGTTCTCCTCGCCGGGAGAACTGCATCGGATTCTCGACAGGCTCCTTTCGGATCCTGCGCTTCGCAGGTCGAAAGGCGCTGCCGCCAAGAAACGCACCGAAGCGATCTCGGCGGAATTGATCGGCGAGAGGTTCGAGTCGACATTCATGTCAACGATCGAAAGGAAGAAAAGGTGAACATGCAAGACTACCCCCTATGGCTGGGATACACGGACATGCCCCGTTTTTTGCAGGATCCCATAACGATGGTGAATGCGAACGGGGTCGTCCTGACCGACAGCCGGGGCAAAGAGTACATCGATCTTGAATCGGGCATCCGGAATGTCCTACTCGGATATTCGCAGCCCGAGATTGTGGAAGCCGTGCGGATGCAGCTTCAAACGCTTCCCTACGTGCGTGGCGCCCACTTCGGTAATGTCGCAGCCTTGGGCCTCGCACGCAAGTTGGCGGCTTTGTCGCCCGTGAATCGGCCGAGGATACTGCTTCACAACAGCGGATCTGAGGCCGTGGAAGCGGCGGTAAAAATCGTCCGGCAGTTGGCTTTCATGAGACGTGACGGACGCACATCCATCATCACTCTCAAGAAGGGCTATCACGGACAGACCGTTACTGCTCTTTCCGCTTCCGGAGAGAGCTATAGCAAAGAGCCGTTCGAGCCGCTGACCGACGGATTCGTTTTCGTGGATGTCCCGACAGATGTCCATGATACCGACAAAATCCTTTCGGTTCTGCGGGGAGATTCCAGCATCGGCGCGGTCATGATCGAGCCGATCCTGGGGAACGGTGGCGTCATTCCGATTCCCGAGGAGTATCTATTGCAGATGAGGAAGATATGCGACGAGCATCGCCTTCTCCTGATCTGTGACGAAGTTACGACGGGATTCGGCAGATGCGGCAGGTGGTTCTTGTCGGAGAACTATCCTCCGGACATCCTGATTGTCGGCAAGGCAATCACCAACGGCTATCTTCCGCTCTCAGCGACGATAGTCGCGGAACCGATTTGGCAGACGTTTGACCGGCAGGGGTACTTCCGCCACGGCCAAACCAACCTGAATCACCCGGCCTGCTGCGCAGCAGGGTTGGCAACACTCGAGATCCTTTCAAGGATGAATGCTCCCGAAGCCTGTCAAAGAAAGGGGCAGGAAATCCGGGAGGCATTTCAAGCTCTCACGATGAGCGGAAAAGTTCTGGAACTTAGAGGCTGCGGCTTGCTCTGGGCGATTGTCTTCGATGGAGAAATCCATCGGAGGCACAGCCCGAGCAAGTGGCTGCAGCTTCTTCTGCTCGAGAAGGGATTCATTGTCGGACAGATTGAAAACACCATTTTTCTTTCGCCGGCAGTCATCACCGAATCGAGCCATGTCCAGCGTTTCATTGAATGCCTGCAAAAGGCATTAACGTAACCGTTTTCCCTTGTTGCTCATGACGTATGGGCGGGGAAGCGGATCATCGGGGGGAGGAAGAGATTTCGATCTCCACTCCCCCCGCTTATGGAGATTCACATGGATATCAGCATCATCATCCCCACCCATAATCGTTGCTCGATGCTCAAGAAGGCGTTGCAGTCTCTTCAGAGCCAAGAGTACGAGGGTTGCAGAGAAATAATCGTCGTCGTCGATGGATGTACCGACGACACGGCCGGAATGCTCCATTCGGACTTTCCGGAAATCAGAACCGTACAGTTCGAAAAGAACGTGGGGGCGGCAGTCGGCCTCAATGCCGGCGCCAACGCCGCTCAGGGAAAAGTACTGCTCTTTCTGGACGACGACATGGAATATTGTCCGGGACTAGTGCGCGCCCACCAGCGAATGTACGAAGAAGGCAGATATGACGTGATCATCGGCCACTTCCCTTTGGGGAATTTGCCGACACCGTCATTCTTCCGCAGCGCTATTCACGAATGGACTGAGGATTGGCAGAGGAATTTCACGGATGATGTTTCCTTCTTCGATGCGCTGTGCTCAGGCCACTTTTCTCTGAAGAGAAACCTGTATCAGGCAGTTGGAGGATTCGATGAGAATTTCTCCGTTTGGGGCAGGAAGGATTCCGAACTCGGCCATCGCCTTCTGCTGTACGGAGCAACATTCGGATTTTGCAGGGCGGCCCAGGCTGTCCAGAACTATGAGAAACCGCCGAATCGATTCTTGGCGGACTTCGAACTGTTGGGCAAAGCCGATGTCGATCTGTGCGCGAAGCACCCCCAAGTCAGAGATTCCCTTTTGCTCAGCGCCTATTACCAAGCACCGTGGATTGTTCTGGTCCTCCGCAAGTTGTTCTTCAAAAATCCTGCATTGGCTTCACTGCTCGCGCAGGTCATGGAGGATTATTTCGACCGGCTGCACGCAGCCGGCGCGGAAGGATCACTGTACGAAGGACTCCTGTGGATGGCTGCTGACGTTCGGTATTGGCTGGGCATCAGGAAGAAATGGGGTCATGCCAGGTTCATGCAAGAACTGGGGCATCCCGTTTCCATCCTGATGTATCATCGTATTTCTGAGGAGGCATCTGGTTTTTCCGTCTCGCGTGAGACGTTCAGAGCCCAGATGCAGTACCTCAAGGAAAACGGATACACCGTCCATCCATTATCCGAGGTCGTAGACGCGTTTTCTCGGAAGATTGTCCTACCCCCGAAAAGCATCGTGATCACTTTCGATGACGGGTATGTCGACTTCCTAGATGCATGGACAGTGTTACAGGCATTCAAGTTTCCTGTGACGTTGTTTGTCCCGACTGCATATGTCGGGAGGACAAATGCTTGGGAAACGCAATGCATGCCGAACGACATTCCCATGCTTTCCAGCACGCAGATTCTGGAACTCGTCCTGGAAGGAGTCGATATCCAGGCACATAGCCATCGGCATAGCTCCTTCACGAAAATCAGCCCTCAGGAAATCCGGCAAGAGATCGTGGATAATCTGAGTGCGCTTCGTCAACTCGGGGTCCAAGCGAAATATTTCGCTTACCCCAGCGGAGAATGTACGCCTATGGCGCGTTCGTTGCTCCGCGAAGCTGGTTTCAAAGCAGCTCTCACGTGCGTCAGCACATTGGCCAGCCACGATTCGGATCTCATAGCATTGCCTCGTATTACCGTTGAGAACGGCGACATGGAGGACTTTGAAATGAGACTGAAGTACGGCATCGGTATTCGCTTCGCGCACGCTGAGCTGTTGGATCAAGTACGGATGTTCCGTCCCGCCAAGTACTGGCACACGGCTCCGGATTTTGATCCAAGCAGAATCTATTGTTACCAAACCAAACGGCCAAGGGAGGTGCCATCACCATGAGTACGTGGCAGATGGTGTTGTCTTACTTCTCCGGCAAAGGATTGCCGGAGAATTTCATCCGCCATGTTTGTATCACGGAAGAAGACGCGGAACTGATTCTCGAAAGGATCCGATGCAGGCACCCCCGAAATATTCTGGAAGTGGGAACCTTCATCGGTCTGAGTACGGGCATCATCGCATCTGCGGCTTCGGAGGATGCGAGATTGATTTGCGTCGATCCGAACCTGCCCGTCTCCCTGCATCGATTCATTGGTTCCGGCTCCCGTCATTGTGATGATGGAACCAGAACTCTGGATCATGTCAGGAACATGTTGAACGTCTTCAGGCCTCTCATGGATGTCATTCTCATTCCCGGGACGTTTTCTACGTCATTCTCGGATGAGGTGGCGGAGAGGCTGCGGAAACATAGATGGAACCTCGGGGACATTCCCATAGTCGGGAAGGATATCGGTAGATACGGCCCGTTCGATATGGTCTTCATTGACGGAGATCATTCCCCCGAAGCAGTCGAGAGCGACTTGTGTCTTGCTTCCGGTTGTCTTTCCTTGGATGGGGAGATGCTTCTGCATGACATCAGCGACGACTGGGGCCATGACGTGAATGTAGGTATCGAAAAATTTCTGAGCCGGGCCGCAGATTTTCAGTTGGCCAGGCTTGGAAGCAACCTCGGAATGATTACCAGAAAGGAAAAGTGATGATCATTCTTGGAATAAACGGCTCACCGTACGGTGGACATGATGCTTCGGCGTGTATTGTTCAGGATGGACGTATACGCGTGGTGGCCGAGGAAGAAAGATTCACTCGGCAGAAGCACGCCTTCGATGCATTTCCGCACGCCGCAATGCAGTACTGCCTTGCGTTTCTCGGGATCACGCTCGATCAGGTCGACCATGTCGCCTACAGCTGGGACATGTCCCGCCTGCTGGAATCGATATGGGCCGACAAGAAGAGCGCTTTTCTGGAGGGAATGTTCCCTCGAAATCTCTTCCCTTGTCGGCGTATTCCCGATTGCACATTCGTCGCACACCACCTGGCTCATGCGGCCAGCACATTCTGGTGTTCGGGATTCCCGACGTCATCCATTCTGATCACGGATGGCCAGGGAGAGAAAGCGTCGGGAGTGATGGCCTACGGAGATCGAAAAGAAGGCATAAAGATCGTTCAGGAATACCCCGTGGAATTCTCATTGGGGTATCTCTACAAGGCTGCTTCCGGCTACGCCGGTCTCGGCCGCGAAAATCCGGGAAAGTTGATGGGGCTGTCTTCCTACGGACGTCCTTCGCATTCATTCCCCTTGCTTCGGCTGGGGGATGGATCCTACGACTTCAGTGGAATGCAGGTTTCCACCGACATCCCGGTCGGACAGTACGACAATGCGGAGGCAATTGTGCGATGGTGGTTGGACTACTTCTCCGATCACTTCGATATCCCCGCAGCTTCCGTAACCAAGAAATGGAATTTCTTGAGGAATGAGTGGCAGTACGACCTCAACCGGGACATTCGGGACTACGCCGATTTCGCGGCTTCCGTCCAGAATATCGTGGAATCGATTGGTTGCCACTTGGTTTCCGGCTTGGTGCGACGGACAGGATGTCCCCGCCTCTCTCTGGCGGGCGGAGTGGCATTGAACTGCAGTTTGAACGGAAAGATTGCCCAAATGCCCGAAGTCGAAGATCTATTCATCTTCCCCGCATCTCACGATTCGGGAACTTCGGTCGGAGCGGCCTTGCAGCTCAGCTTCGAATTGGGAATCACCCCGACGGAACAGCGGCTCACCTCGTGCTATCTCGGTCCTGAGTACGGCAACGAAGAGATTCGCAGGACACTCGATGCTTTCAACATTGCATACAGGGAACTGCCCGATGATGCATTGCATCAAGAGGTGGCAAAACTGCTCTGCAAGAAAGCTATCGTCGCCGTCTTCTCCGGAAGGAGCGAAATCGGGCCACGCGCATTGGGCAATCGCAGCATCCTTGCTGCACCCGATTCAACGGAGTTGAGAGATAGGGTGAACCGTACGAAAGGAAGGGAACTTTGGCGTCCTCTGTGTCCAAGTGTTTTGAGGGGATGCGCACATGCATTCTTTCACAATACCGAGAAGGGATCGCCATTCATGCTCAGGTTTCTCGATGTCAGAGAAGATAGGAAGAATCTGATCCCGGGCGTCGTGCATGTCGATGGCACCGCCAGGGTTCAACTCGTGGAGCCCGAAAGCAATTTTGGCAGAATGATCGAGGCCTATCGCGGACAATCCGGTCTGCCAATGGTCTTGAACACCTCTTTCAATCTTGCCGGAGAGCCGATCGTCGGCAGCCCCATCGATGCCTTGCGTTCGTTCTTCGCATCCTCGATAGATGCCCTTGTTCTGGGCAACTGTCTGATCCGAAAGTAAAACCCAGTGCCCGGGCGTTCTGCCCGGGCACGCATTCCAATCAGGGAGTAAAACGTGTTTTCGATAAACACATGGGCATTCCCGCCCGATATGCCGTTTGCGCCGCGGGTGTCCGCTGCGCGACGAGCGGGATTTGGAGCCTTGGAAGTCAACTTCGAAGAAGCTCCGGAACCGTATCCGCTTCTCTCGTGGCATACGTCTCAGGTGGCATTACGCGCAATGCAGACAGTCCTTCAAGACCACGGCTGCCTCGCATCGGGCATATGCACTGAACTTTTCTGGAAATACTCCCTAGCTTCGTCCGAAGCAGGGGAGAGCGGCAAAGCTCGAGACCTTGCCTTGAGAATGATTGAATGCGCAGCGGCGCTCAAAGCGCCTTCAATCGTCGTCATCCCGGGCATTCTCTGTACTCCGCCAGAACTCGGCCGTATCGACCGTCAACAATCCAGCATGGATGTGTGGTCGAGGGCGGTGGAAGCACTTCAAATGCTCGGGGAGCATGCGCAGGAGATGAACGTGGTCTTGGGAGTTGAAAACGTTCATTTCAACTCCTTCCTGATGTCGCCGCTCGAGACCAGATCATTCATTACGTCGGTCGGTCATCCATTTGTGAAAGCACATCTGGATATCGGCAATGCCAATATCACCGGCCTTGCCCACGACTGGATCGACATATTGGGTGACCAGATCTGCGCCATCCATCTGAAGGAATCGATTCGATGGCAATCCCACATGGGAACCTTCCGGCCATTAGGTTTCGGAAGCCTCAAGTGGAACGCGATCAGCGATTCCTTGAAGAGGATAGGGTACGAGCACTTTCTCATCGTTGAGCAGAGTTACAACCGGCAGGTGCCGCAAGATGCGTTTCTACGGTTGTTACTTGAAACAGCGACCAGCCTCCTTGGAGGAGCACATGATGATTGTTAAGAAGTACGCCACGACATTCGGAGGATCCGAATTCGGGAGGGATTCTCCCGAGTATCAGGAGGGAATCAAGCTTGGCATGTTTCTTGCGGGGCAGGGGTATACCGTCAAATGCGGGGGATACTTCGGTCTCATGGAAGCAGTGGCAAGCGGCGTCCGGACGGTCAACGGCGATTGCATAGGCATCACCAATGCAGCTTTTGACCCGAAAGCCGCAAATCGTTTCATCTCGGATGAACGCAAGGCTTGTGATTTGTTCGAGAGGTTGCGGTGGCTCATTCAGGATTCCGAGCTGTTCGTCATTCAGAACGGCAGTCTCGGGACCTTGGTGGAGTTGATGCTCGTCTGGTGCCTGAAATACACCATGACATTTCCAAACGTCAGCATTTGCCTCGTCGGTGAATGCTGGGATCCCGCAATCGAAGGATTGCGGCACCTGGCAATCAAAGAAGAGTTCTTCTCCTACATTTCGGTCTACCAATCGGTGGACCACTTCATTGAGGAGAGGAGCACATAAGTCTTCTTGCCAGAAAAATCCGGCAGTGTTTTTGTTTCCCCCTTCAAGGAGGGACAAGAACCGCATCTCGATAACCTTCACCCCCATCGGAGTGAAGGTTTTTTTAGAGTGCAAGTTTATAAGATATTCCTTCCCATTCCCTATTTTCAAATTTTTGAAAACCTCTATTTTCATATAGCTTCTGAGCAGGAACATTATCGTTTTCTGTCTGCACAATCAGTCCAGCCAAGCCTTCTTTTTTTGCAAATTCAATGGCGTGCGACAAGAGTATTTTCCCTACCCCTTTTCCCTGATATTCGGGGGAAACAAAGACTTCGATTATTGTTAAGTGATTACTCCACAAAGTCTCTGCTGATGCCAGATAGCCAACGAAGTTGCCATCATCTTCAAGAATAATTTGATAGGAATGCTTATTTCCCAGCAAGCTCTTTAGTTGGTTGAGATATTTTTCTGAGAATGAAAAGTCTAGATGGTCATAACTAGCTTTTTGACCGGCTAGAATATCTAGTTGAGCCGGATGTTTTACAAATACAACCTTCATGTTCATTATTTAATTGTCATGCGGAATGGTAGATCTTGATCATCAATATACTTTTCGCCCTGTGAGCGGAGCAGAGCCGCGTGGATATGGGCGAGGATGCCCAGAGCGAAGACGAGGAACGATCCGATGAGGAAGAGGACGCCGAGGAAGAGCAGGAACGGCTCCGGAGTGACGAAGAACCAGGTGAAGGAGATGACGAAGAGGATGCCGAGAATCCCACTGAGGAGCACGAAGAGCTTGAGCGGATTGTAGGTCGCGATGACCTCGGTGATGTACTGGAGCGTCCGCAGGGAATCCCGGACAAAACGGACCTTGGACGAGCCGATCCGCGCGCGGTAGTCGATGGGCTGATAGAGAACGAACTTCCCGGTGAGGTGGTAGATGAGCGTGATGGTCGTCGTGAAACTGAAGCCATTGCAGAGATCGCCGAAGAAACGCTGACACTGCGACCTGCGGAAGACGCGGAGGCCAGAATTGACATCGGGGATGCGGCGGCCGGTGGTGAACTCCACGAGCCACTTGAAGGCAAGACGAGCCGGCATCTTCAAGAACGACCCGCGGTAGTGCTTCCCCTGTCTCGCTCCCACCACCATGTCGTACCCGGTACCGAGTGCCTGGACGAACTCCGGAAGGCGCTCGACGGGATACGTCCCGTCCGCATCGGTGATGGCGATGATGTCGTGCAGAGCCGCCTGTATCCCGTCCTTCAGGCTCCGGCCGTAGCCGCCGGGCACGGGGTGCGAGAGCACCTTCACCCCCTTCGATGAGGCGATTTCCCTCGTCCGGTCGATGGACCCGTCGTCCACGACGATGATCTCCGGCCGGGGATCGAGCGAGAGGAGACGGTCCAGAATCGCCGCGATCCCCTCCTCTTCGTTCAGTGCCGGCACGATGACGGTGAACAGGGTACTCATGGTCGGCGGGGTGACAGCGCCGCATCATACCCGATCGCGGCGAACAGCGCGTAGCAGAAGAGCACGGGGACCAGGTACCGGGGAGTGGCGTCGGTGAGTACGAACACGCCCGTGTTGTAGAGGATGAGGAGGAGGAAGAGGAGCGTCCCGCGACGCAGGAGCCGCCTGAGCCCGAGGAGGAATCCGGCGTACAGCACGAACGCCGTGAGAGCGGCGTAGACATTGAAAGCGGTGCTCCATCCGCCGCCGACGTACGGGAAGTGGAGCTCGAGGACTTCGAACACGGAGAACCAGAGATACGAGAGGAAGTGCGATCTGATCTTCGCCTGGCCGGTCCGGATGACATCTCCAGAGTCCGTCTGTGTCTCGGATCCTTCCGGCCAGCGCTGATGCATCAGGGCATTGTAACTGCACGCCGGAGAGCGGCCGGTCCAGTTTCGTGAGATGTACTCCGACCAGAGGCACTTGAGCGGCTCGAGCCCGCGAATGTTCTCCGCCTGCTCACCGCGGACGTACCACATGACGGCCGTCCGCCGGTCGGCGATCACGCGGAACCTGCCGTCGTAGGAGAAATTGCGAAGCCCCCACGCGGCGATGAGGGCATAGCAGAGAAGAACAGTGGCAAAGACAGGCTTAAGCGGCCGCCTGGAGGGCGAGCCTCGCTGTGCGGGCCGCCGCTCGATGAGCGCCAGAAGGATGAGTGCGAGCGGGAAGAGGACAAAGGAGTAGTACGTGAGGATCACTCCCGCGAGGAGAACACCCATGCCCGCGGTCTTCCACCATGACGGACAGCGGGAAGCGGAAAGGAAGAGTGTGGTGAAGAGGAGGAGGAGCGAGAGAGCGAGAGATTCGCGGTACGCGGAAAAGACCGCGTGGAGGACGGAGCCGGACGTGAGCAGGAGGACGAAGAAAATCCCGCTCGCGCGCCGCGAGGTGAGCGGTGCGATCTCCCGGCAGAATACGGCTGCGGCGGCAAGCAGCAGAAGTCCCTGCGAGAGATAGAGCCCGACCGGATTCTCGACGCCGAAGAGCGCGTAGACGAGTGCGAGGAACACGCTCTGCCCCGGCTCGCGGTCGAGGAATGGATGGACGCCGTCGAGGGTCAGAAACCCCCGCTTCAGGAGGTTGATCGCTGTCCTGCTGTACCCGACGGCATCGCTCCCGAACGTGAGATCAACGGGAATATGCAGAACAAACGGAAAGAGCACGGCTGCGACGAGCACGTACAGAGCGACCCCGGCGAGGAACCACTTTCTGCCCATCGCGTGGAAGTATATACGTTGTCGCCCTGGTAGAACGACCTCACAACCACTCTCCTTTGACCTCACCCCTAACCCCTCTCCACTGAGGTGGAGAGGGGAACTGTTTGTGTTGAAAAAACAAAAACAACTCCCTTCTCCATCGCGATGGAGAAGGGCTAGGGATGAGGACGGTACTGAAATCCGACGCAACGTCAGTGAGCAGTTACTCAGACAGGCATTGCAAAAAACGCCTAATTTTGCTAAAATGGTAAGAAAATATGAAAAAACCAACAGCTCCAAAAGTCCTGTCTGGCAAAGAAGTCTATAACCTGCTCATGAGTAAGATCGAGCCGGATCTTACAACTGAACAATTCCAAAAACTAAAACAGAAATATCCTGAGGAGACTAATGAGGAAAAGCAGATGAGATTAAAGAGATATAAGAAAGCACTCGAAGAATATGATCGCGCTTTTGCTGAGTATGTGACCGGACTGTATGAGTCCGTACATAACTATAGAAAAAGTGCCCGAAAGTATGTCGAAGATATGGCTCATGATTCGGAAGAGAAAACACTCCTCCAAGTAGAAAAACAAATTCTTCGTTTTAATTAATTTCTTTTCTATGTATGGAAAAACATATTCTTGGCACAATCAATTCTCTGAGGCTGAACAAAGGCTTATTCACATTGAGCAACCAAAAGAAAAGCCTAAGGTTTCTGAGCAGAATGTGGAACAGCAGGAGATAAGCGAACAAGGAATCAAGAAAGGTGTTGAGGAGCGAACCAAAGGGGCAGAATCGGCTTCCGGTAAAGCTGCTAAGGAAGTGGATGCTGCGGCAAAAGCTATTGATCAAGCCGATAATGAAAACAAGGCAGGCAAAAAAAGTGCAGAAACATCAGAAAATGCCCAACTTGCATTAAAGATTGAAAGTGCAATAGGAAAAGCAAAGGCAAAATTTACAGAAAGTGGGAAGAAATTTCTTGAACTTTCTGGCGATTCACCAGAGTTTCAAGAGTTATTCAAAGGAGCTCTTGAAGAAAATCTGAAGAATGTGACTGTTACTAAAGGTACATCCTTCAGGGATAGCACCGAATTTTCACTAAAGACAAATAAAGAAGAAATAGTAGCTACTATCATGATTCGTCATGATGGCACAATCAAATCAGTCACACTTCCTGATACCAAGGGAGAGAAGACGGTCGCTAAAGAAGCAAAAAATTTAGCTTCAAATGTCCGGCAGCCAACCGGGGAAAGATTGAAGATGTTTCAGGAATGGCTGAAGGATTATCCAGACGTGAAAGTCGGCCCAATACAAAAGACGTGGGATGACAATGATAATTGGGCTAGACCGATGACGGGCAATGAAAATGTTGGGATTTATTTTAAAGGAGAATATCTTGGATTTTTGAATCCAAATCCCGGTCAGACAGAATATTCTCAGGGCTCAAAGAAGAGTTTTTTCAACAATTTAGAATCCAAATTCTATCAGCTTCAGAATTTGAAACCGCAACAGCTTGGGCAAGATACTGATAGAGTCAATGATAAAAGTAAGAAATCTGATGTAGATATTGCGGAAGTAAAAACAGAAAATAGCGTGGAACAAGTGCCATCCGATCAGATCGATTGGTCTAAGCATGTCGACAACCGATTGCAGCCGGGGTGGGTCGTTACGAAGGAAGGAGGCGGGTATTACCAGAAATTCGGGGATGTTTACGCAGGGTACAGAAAAGAGTATCCGTCACTGAAAGCTTTGAAGGACGCCGTAGCCGCCCAAGGTGGCATTCATGTCGTGACAGCTGATGATATGCAGAGGATCGAGGAGACAAAAAGGAAACAAGGCGAGCAGCCTGGCAGTACTAAAGTTGAGAAGTCTCAGGAAGCTGCTACCAGAAAAGAGGAGAGGGAGACTGCGGAAGGAAAGAAAATCACGATTGACGGTTCGCCAGTCACTCTCATTGATACTACAGGGGAAAATGTCAGTTTCTCGTCGCGTGGATTCCTTACGATTAACGGCAAAAAAATGTACTGGGATTCGTCCAGAGCCCCCGGTCAGGCGAGGTTCAACGCAGCCACTGAAACGGTTCGAGCTTTTCCAGGAGATCGAGGAAACAGGTATCTCGTCATCGAATCGCAGGATAAAGGTACGACAGAGAAGGAGCGGTACTATGTTGATAGATCGAAGCCACAGATTCTAATGATTGGTGTTCCTCCTGCCAAAAATGAGGAGCAGCCGAATAAGGGTACTATTGATGCCTCAAAACAGTTTCCAGTGGATGATGCTCAGGATCTGCGGATCTGGAGCAGTCTGACCGATGAACGAATTGACCAGATAAAAGCGACAGTGAAAGAACGCTTGAAACTTCCACAGGAGTTCAAGGATCGGCAGATTCAGTTGAAGGTACGGCGAACCGTTAATGGGGTAAATGTGGATGTCATCGATAAGGAAACGGGGAAGACTGTGGGGGAAGTGAGCATCAAGGCTGATGGTGAAATCTCAGAATCACTGCGAAATAACAGTAGTGTCCCGTTAAAATTCTGAAAACCACGCAAATCCGACATGTTTTTCTTCAAAATGTTTACGGGACAGTATTATTTTGCCTCTTGAAGGTGCTATTTTCGGGCATAAGGTCGCTTTGCTTACCATTTCCTCCCAAGACCCAAGCTCGGCATGGCGATACGAGATTTGGCTTTTACGGGACAGTAACGCTCGAACATTAAAAAATGGCTTTGGTAAGCCATCGTGATTTTCCAATTCACCACTGTGAAAAAGTTAACGGGACACTACTGGCGAAATAAGGAGGAAATTGCCAATATTATCCATGATGCGGGGAAGAGGTAACAGTTGTGGCTTGCGGCCTAACGCCATTGTTACATTATTAATAATATGGTATAATATTTTTGTGAAACAAAAAAATAAGACAACCAATGAAAGTTTCTCCGAGGAAGAGAAGGCAGTCATTCTTCGGTCCATTTACAAACGTACTCAGCATCACATCGAAGATTTTGGAAAACAAAAGGATATAGCTGGCGCTGAGGAAAAATTGAACATATTCACATACACATAGAGATATGGGACTTGCTGAACTGCCAGAAATAAAACCACCTCCGGAAAAAATAGATGTGAAGGATACTGTGAGTTCCACAGCAGAAAAAAAGTCCAGCAAAATGGAAAAGCAGAGTCTGCAATTGCAGGAGATCCTGCAAGGATACGATTTGCTGAAAAAAGAGGCTTTGCAACACTCTATCCAGGAGGAAGTGGCCACACATAATGCTGCACATACAGAGAAACCGCTCACGATTATTGATGTGTATACATGGATTCTGGGTAATGCAGAGAGAGCGAAGGAAGAAATTCGGAAAGCGCAGAATAGGGGGGAGATACAAAAGAGGGAGGGAGAAGAAGGGAACTTCTACTACAAACGTGAAGCTGCGCCTGAAGTGAATTTGGAAACGGTGGCTATTCGTGAACTTTCTACGAAATTCATTGAGGCGACCAATCAGTCGGATCCGGGCACAATAAATAAAGAAAAAATGCGTGCCTTTCTCGATTCAGTGGAAAAGGCAGCGCAGCAATCTACAGAAGGATCAATGATGCTGAAGCGTACATTGATTGATCGTACGAGGGAGCTTCAGCAGCAGCCGCAGCACAGCGTGCGTATCACGTTGTCACTCATCTCTTCGGTGAAAGCAGCCTCTTATCGATATCCAGAACTGGGAAAATTCCAATTCGATGAACAGAGGACCAAGGAAGAAATCCTGCCGGCGTACAAGAAAGAGCAACGGGAAAAAACGCCTGAGCAGAAGCAACTGATGTCCAATGTTGATGGGCGCATTGCCGGTGTGACCTTCTCTCTTGCGTCAAATGCTCCGATGGAGGATTTCTATCATACCATTACGCGGGTCATGGCAGCGAAGAAACAGGAGCCAGACTTCCGTCTTAAATGCGTCTATGCAAATGAAGCAGAAAAAAGAAATTTCACTACATTTCTAGAAAACAACAGAATCCAATATCCCCCGCCCGAAGTAATCTTTGTCCTTGCGGGAGCAGTTGATTCAAAGAATGACAGTTATAATTTTTGGGTGCGTGATGGCGCAGTGAGAAGAGCTGACGGCACCATCGTGAAACCGAAAGATTTCTATACGCGTGGTCTGAGCGATACATATCCGAATCTTGTTCCTGTGGAAGGAACTGATATTCAGCAGTCAGCACTACATTTCCAGGGAGGGAATATGCGTTCGACGGATAAGTTTCTCTTCATAGGATCTGATGACATCGCTGATAGCTTCAACGAAGGGAAACGAGATCGGCGGGACGGCAGAGTGGAATGGCCAGATATGACTGATATCCAGATGCAAGAGACAGCTACGACTTTTGAGCGTGAATTCGGCAAGAAAGTGATTGTGGTCGGGGATAAGAAAGAAAGAAAACAGGGCATATTTCACATCGACATGTGTATCACGCCTTTGGATGACCATACTGTTCTTGTCGCGCAGTCTCTCGATGGAGGGGACAAAAAATTCCTCGATGCGGCGAGCAGACAGTTGACGGAGAAAGGCTTCTCCGTGGTTCGCGTTCCTTACCTGCGTGATGGTAGAACGTTTATCACGTACAATAATGCCCTCATCGAGCGGTACAAAAACCCCGATGGGACTGAGACGAAGAAAATTTATCTCCCTCAGTATTACGCAGGCTCAAGGGAGAACCCCGTCTATAGCTTCCGGGGCAAAATAGACCTCCAGGCACTCAACCGACGTGCAGTCGAGGTCTATAAATCACAGGGGTTCGATGTAATTCCAATTGATGTTTCGGTACGTATCATTGGCTTGAAAGGTTCACTTAATTGTCTTACATTTGAGGATCGAAAATCGTCGTCTCCCAAGAAACCACAGTAAAGTATCGAGAAAGAGCAGGCCAATCGTATGCCCGATGCGGATTTCATCGCTTTCAAGTTCGATGTGGAATCAACTCATCACGTACTGTCTCATCCACTCATCCAGCCACAGGAGCGCCCACACGTGGTCGCTGAAATCAACGTGCGAAGCGTGATACTCGCGGAGGAACTGTTCGAGTGCCGAGCGGGCGAGGATGGAGTGGAGCGGCGACGAATGCGCGAGGAGCCTGTCTAAGACAAAGGACTTGAGCTCCGTGCGAAACCACCGATCGAGCGGGAGGCGGAAGCCGGTCTTGCGCTTGCGCAGTGTCTCGGGCGGGAGGAGACCTGAGAGCATCTTCCGGAAAATCCACTTCGTGGCGAGGCCATGAAGCTTCAGGCGCGGAGGGATGCGGGACGTGAGCTCGAGGAGCCGGTGATCGAGGAGCGGAGAGCGCGCCTCGAGCCCGAAAGCCGCAGACCCGAGGTCAACTTTCGGGAGCAGGTCGTCGGCGAGGTAGGTACCGATGTCCATTCCCGCCGCCTGCTGCAACGGGTCGCGCGCGCGGCCCGGGCGGACGCCGTGAGCTCTGCAAACCACGCGTCGGTGCGCGGGAACGCGGCTGCGAACTCCGGCTGGTAGAGACGGCGCTTCTCCTCCTCGGTGAAGAAGCTCAGGTACTGCAGATACCGCTGCGGCCAGGGCATCGGCATGGACTGCTGGAAGCGCAGGGAACGGTAGCTCAAGGTCGTCTGCGCGAAACGATGGTAGAGACGCGCGAGCGACAGCGCGACAGAGTGCACACCCAAAGGGAACCGCTCCCAGAAGAGGGAGAACCGGAGGATGGGATACCGGAGGTACCCCAGGAAATTCTCGTCCCCGCCGTCGCCATTGAGCACGACCGTGACTTCTTTCCTCGCCTCGCGCGCGATCAGGTACGTGGGGATGGCGGAGGGGTCCGCGTAGGGTTCCTCATACGTGGCGACAAGGAGCGGAAGGAGATGCACGATGTCCGGCTGTACCACGATGGGATGGTGGTCGGTGCCCAGACGGTCGGCCATGAGCCTGGCGTATGGCAGCTCATTGTGCGTCTGCGCGGGAGTGCCGATGGAGAACGTCTTCACGGGATGCGGGGAGTGCCGTGCCATGAACGCGACGACCGCCGCGGAATCGATGCCGCCGGAGAGGAAGGCGCCGACGGGGACGTCGGCGATCATCCGGAGCCGCACGCTCTCCTCGAGCGTCCCGAGAACCCGCTCTTTCCATATTTCAAGCGGCACGCCCTCTTCCGGCTCATAGCGCAGAGCCCAGTAACGTCGCTCTGCGCCGATGCTGCCGTGACGCACATCCACCGTGAGGACGGACGCAGGCCCGAGCTTGCGGATACCCGAGAAACCCGTATGCGGAGAGGGTACGTACATCGCCGTGAGGTAGTGGTGCACGGCTTCAGCATCCATCTCGCGGGGACACTCTGTGAGCACGCGCAGCGCCTTCAGCTCGGAAGCGAACGCGAAGACCCGCCCGCTCACGAAGTACTTGAGCGGTTTCTTCCCTACCCTGTCACGCGCGAGGAGCAGCTTCCCCGACCTTCGATCGTGAATCGCGAAAGCGAACATCCCCCGGAGCCGCTCGATGCATCGCTCCCCTTCCTCGCAGTAGAGCCGGAGAAGCACCTCGGTGTCGCCGGTCGACAGGAAGCGGTGCCCCCGCTCCATGAGGAATCGCCTGATCTCCTGGAAATTGTAGATCTCCCCGTTGAAGGTGAGGGCGACTTCGCCGTCTTCACTCACCATGGGCTGCGCCGCCGCATCCGTCAGATCCAGGATCTTCAGCCGCCGGTGACCGAGACCGACGTTCCCGCGGACACACGTCCCTCTCCCGTCCGGGCCGCGGTGCGTGAGCGCATCCGTCAGACGATCGAGGAGTGCCGTCTCTATCGGAGAGCCGTCGAGATGGACGATACCCGCGATTCCACACATGGAGCGAGTATAACGGACGAACAAAAAGCCCGTTACTCGTTACGGGTTCCGCGTTGCGGGTTGAAGAACGTACAACGAGTAACGGATCATAGCCAAATTGTGTGGAGAAAATAATTTTGTCCAAAAGATTCTTACATCCACCAGAGCGGGTATCTACCCGCGGTTGAACGATAATGGCTTATTCTTGCCGACCGCAGGTAGATACCTGCT
>Ga0265292_1001436_pt1 | contig 20961 bp, 16 predicted proteins | sample Munlanlewell296A_FD_189080 | JGI IMG/M metagenome (GOLD analysis project Ga0265292, IMG submission 189080) | Leachate microbial communities from a municipal landfill in Southern Ontario, Canada - Leachate well 296A | ecosystem: Engineered > Solid waste > Landfill > Unclassified | place: Canada... | reverse complement strand
ACAGCGATGATACGATAGAGATCACACGCATGCCGGTAAGCGAAAATGACCACGATATTTCGTCGGATCCCTCCTACTCCGAGGAGGATGAGGAAGAAATCCGCCGCAAGCTCGAAAACCTCGGTTACCTCTAGATTCCCCGCGACCAGACCCTATCAACAGGAATGCCCCATGGTTTTTCGTACTACGTCTTTGAATAGGGGATACGTCACATCTAAAATCAAATCCAGCGTGCAATCGCCATTATTGTGCCAATGATGATTATAATCTACGTGTGCAGGAAAATCTGGATGGTCAATTGAAAAATCATGAGGGGGTGGGATGAATTGTCGAAAATACATGACGCAATAAAAAGACGTTTGCTGGTCATTGGTCTTGATGGTACTCCACATTCTTTTCTCAGGAAGGAAATCGACAAGGGATCACTTCCCAATCTGGCTAATCTCTTCTCGACCGGCACATTGGCAAGAATGGAGTCCGAAATCCCAACGATTTCCTCGGTGGCCTGGGCTTCGTTCATGACTGGTGTCAATCCCGGCGAACATGGTATATTCGGATTCACCGACCGGAAGCCGGCTTCCTACGACCTGTTTTTTCCAAACTACAATGATTTAAAAGTAGAGCCGGTGTGGGAACGCATCAGCAGGGACGGAGGCAGGTGCTGTGTCATGAATGTTCCCTCCACCTACCCGGCGAAGCCACTAAACGGCATTCTTGTTTCAGGGTTTGTCGCTCCGAACCTGGAGCGTGCCGTATATCCCGCGGAGGCTTATCATTACCTGAGCAAGTCGGGGTACAGGATAGACGTGGATGCCGGCAAGGCCAGGGAATCGATCGACCTGCTGCTGGAAGACCTGCATGCCACGCTGGAGAAACGCCGTGAAGCAATGTTTCATTTTTATAATCAGGAATACTGGGATTTCTTCATGTGTGTTTTCACCGGCACGGATAGGTTGCACCATTTTCTCTGGCGCCATTACGAGCAGGCGGATCCGGTCTATAAAGAGGAATTCCTGAGATATTACCGCCGTCTCGATGAGATAATCGGTGAGTTTGTTTCCATGATTCCTGAGGAAACGGTCACGCTGATGCTCTCGGACCACGGGTTTTGCGGCATCGAAAAGGAAGTCTTTCTAAACCCGCTGCTGGCGCAGAAGGATTTCCTTGCTTTTACCGGGGATGATCCACACACGATCGCGGACATTGCACCCGCAGAAACCAGGGCTTATTGTATGGATCCCGGCCGCATATATTTAAACCGTATCGGCCGTGAGCCTGCTGGAATCGTTCAACCTGGTGAAGTCGCTGCGTTACTGGAACAAATCAAGGCAGCATTACTTGAGTTGAGAGATCCTGATACAGACGGGCAGATCATCGACAGGGTCGAGTATGGCAGTGACCTGTTCAGCGGCCCCCAGGCTTCGACCGGCCCGGACCTGGTGGCGGTACCACGGAACGGATTTGACTTAAAGGGACGAATGTCCAGACAGATCTTTAGCCCGGCAGGGCTGCTTTCCGGAATGCATACGCAGGATGATGCCTTTGTATTTGTAGCGGATAGCTCCGGTCAGCAGGCTCCTTCTCACATACGAGAACTCGCACCGTTGATTAAAAGGGTTATATATGGAAAAGGTTGAGATTCAGCCAACCTCTTCTGAAGTCACGCGTCTGTATCTGGCAGCCCTGGTATCGATGTCGTTCCTGGTGGCCGGAACGCTCATCTATCCCGACTACCTGGTAAGTGTGGGCATCCGGGTGGGATCTTTTCGTATAAGTCCGATCGGGGCGCTTTTTGTATGCGCCGCTCCGGCGGTCACCTGGTTTTCATGGAAACAGCGCGGCCTGCTGCAAAGGCGCGCGCTGGACATCGTTTTGATCTCGGCGATTATTTTTGTAGTAATCAGGGGAGTGATCGCTGCGACAAATGGCAACGAGCTCGGGCTGGTTGTAGGCTATGCCGGTTATGTGATCCTTCTCTATTACGGCATGGCCGTCATCGGCCAGTATAAGTATGGCCTTCGTACGATGTTTATTGTCCTGGTGAGCATGGGAATCATAGCCGCGGCTTATGCCGTACTGGAATTCGCGCTGGACCGGAATATCCTTTACGGCAACATCATCAAGGAAGAGATGATTCCCATCAGTCCGGTTCGAGGCCCCGGATATCACCGCAGCGGGTCCACGCTTGGGCATCCGGGGGCTCTTGGAGCCTTCATGGTCCAGTCAATTCCCTTCTTTCTGTTCTTTTTCATCAGGGCAGGGACCGCCGCCAGGAAAGCAGCATGGGGTTTCGGGATTGTACTAGTGTTCGTGTCCCTGTTATTGACATACAGCAAGGGCGCCTGGAGCACTGCCGCCATTCTCCTGATATCCGGTCTGATATGGCTGATATGGAAGCGGCCCGCATCAACCAGAGCCCTGCTTTTTTTATTGCTGGCCGTGGTCCTGGTTCTGGGAGTCTTTACCACTTCTTTCTACGAAACCGTTCATGCCGGAACGCTGTCCAAGGCCCGTACGGGCGAAAGTTTTAATCCACGCATATATATGTGGTCGCGGGTACCGGCCACGTTTATGGCCAATCCCCTGGTGGGAGCCGGCATGTGGCAGGGGAACAGCGAAGTGTTTAAGGTAAATCCCGCACCGGAGGCAAAGAACCGGCCTGTGTCCATTGATAACATATATCTGGTAGCGTTGGTGGAGCAGGGTGCATTGGGTGTCCTGCTCGTGGGAGCAGCTCTGACTTTGATCGGATTACAGGCTTGGAAACTGATCCGAAGAGGCGGCCTGGCGGCCGTTTGGGGTCTACCGGTCGCGGTAAGCATGACCGCGATTTTGATAAACGGGTATGCAATGAGTTCGCTTATGATCTGGCCAAACATGGTCGTCTTCTGGCTGTGTGCGGGCATGATCAGGTCACAGGTTGAAAGGTCGCATGAATTGAACGGTGAATAATGTCTCTGTGGTCTTCGAGCGAACTTTATTTTTATCCAGCTGGAGATTAGAATCAGAAATTAGTAAATATGCTAAAACAAATTATAATTGTCAGGAATAATCATTTTTTGTCAGCCACATGATTTTAAACATTATGTCTGACTCCGAATACCCGGATTTGCAGGGGCCCAGGGTGAAAACCGACGAAACAACAGCTGATGCTGCTGGTTATCAGTCAACATATCTTCCCGGCGTAGCAAAGGGAGCCATGATAAACCTGTTTGGCGCCTTCTGCCGGACGGTGATGCTTTACGCATACACACTACTCCTGGCGCGCGCTCTGACACCCAGCGATCTCGGCCATTATTTCCTCATATTTACCATTATCAATATCATGGGTCTTGTAGCGATTGTCGGCCTTGATTTCGGAGTTGTCAGATATGTAGCCTTGTATGCCGGAGAGGGCAGATTCGGACTGGCCCGCAAGACACTTACCGCCTCGCTTTTCATCAGTGTGCCAATTGGAATCGCGGTCGCGGCTTTAATCGCAGGACTGGCTCCCTGGCTGACAGGTTTGCTGATGGAAGAAACCGATGCATCTGTGATGGCTATACGCATTTTTGCGATTTCGATCCCGTTCTGGGTTGTGGCCCGGCTTTTTAACGCGACGACCCAGGGGATGCACCGCATGGAGTACCAGGTATACAGCCGTGATATCGGTGAGCAGCTTTCCAAGTTTGTCTTCACGGCGATAGCACTGATTATCGGCGTGGGTCTTATCGGTGTCGTATGGGCCAACGTGGCATCGGTTGTGCTGGCCGCCGGGATGTCACTTGTTTTCTTTACCATCGTACTTCCGCGGAACAAGGCGGTTTCAAATGCAGTCGCAAGTCCTGTACGGCAGATTTTCCACTATTCGCTGCCGCTTGCTTTTTCGAACATCCTTGGTATGCTGCTGCTCTATATCGACATGCTTCTGGTAGGGTATCTGGCAAGTCCCGCGGATGTCGGCTATTACGGAGCCGCCCTGAGGCTGGTAACCGGCAGCCAGGCGATCCTTCTGGCGTTCGCGACGGTATTTACTCCGGTTATCTCAGACCTTTATAACAAGCGTTCTGACGCCGAACTCCATGAACTTTTCAAAACCGTAGGCCGCTGGATATTCACCTGCAGTTTCCCGATATTCCTCGTGCTGTTTCTACTGTCGGACCCCATCATGCAGGTGTTCGGTACCGATTTCACCGCGGGCAGCGGCGCGCTGATGCTTCTGGCTTTCAGTCAGCTGGTTAACGCGGGCACCGGTACCGCCGGCCTCATGGTGTTGATGTCAGGCAGGTCCCACATGGAACTCATAAACGTAGGCGTTTCACTGATCATAAATGTAATCATCTGTATGCTTTTAATACCCGCGCATGGAGTTGTCGGCGCGGCAATCGCAAATGTAACGGCAGCCGTTGTTATCAATGTGATGCGTTCCGTGGAAGTATGGGTATTTATGCGCATGCAGGTATACAGTATTAAATTTGTCAAGCCACTTCTTGCGGGGGCCGGCGGCGCGATCATGGTCCTGATCCTGAATAATTTTACCTCCATAGGATCAAATCTCACACAGCTTATGATTGCGGGTGCCGCGCTGGTAGTCACTTACTTTGTCATTATGATCGCCCTCGGTCTCGATGCGCAGGATCATGCCATTTTACAGATGGTCAAACGGCGCTTTTCACGCGCCGAGGTCGCATAATAGATCATGCAGCATCCGGCCGAAACACATGCGTCATCCGACTGGGATTCTGAAGGAACGGTCACTGAAAAAAGCCTGCTGTTCCGGGTGGCTCTGGCTGCTTACATAATCATGATCGCGGGCACCCTGCTATATCCAGACACATTCACACGGACGGGTCTGCGGGTCGGGCCATTTCGGATAAGCGCTCTGGCGGTTTTGTTTGCTATAGCAGCGCCGCCGGTTTTTGCATATATCTGGAACAGGAGGGCGGCGATGAAGCCCGGTTTTCTGGACGCCGCCCTGATTATGACTGTCGGATATATGGCGATACGGGGAATTGCCGCCGCAACCAACGGCAATGAGATTGCGCTCGACGTCGCCTTCGCCGGCTACATCATGCTGGCATATTACGGGGCCGTGGTCCTTGGAAAGGGCGATTCAGCCGCACGCACGATCATTCATGCAATTGCGATCCTGACTGTGGTCATCTCCGCATATGCCATTATCGAATTCCTGTTTAACAACAACATGATCTACGGGGCTTTGACTGAAGAAAAAGTGCCGATCAGGAGCGAGGAATTTCACCGGAGCGGATCGACGCTGGCACAACCGGTTGCCCTGGGGATATATCTTGTCATGACCATACCTTTGCTTGTTTACAGCTTTGTCATGTCAGGAAATTTCTCCCGCCGTGTCTTCTGGGGGGTCGCCATCGTTGCGGCGCTGGCGGCGCTGCTAGTGTCATTCAGCAAGGGAAGCTGGCTGACAGCGATAATCATTGGATTTATGGCTTTCGTCTATCTGCTTGTGGAACGCCGGAAGTTCAAGGGAATACTGAGGCCGGTTATAACGCTCATCGCATCATCGCTGCTGATATTTACCCTTATTGTGTCAATCTCCTACAGGAACGTCGCTTTCAACGTATTTTCTCCGGAGCGCCGCCTGGAGAGTTTCGGTTTTCGCAAGCATATGTGGGAGAAGGTCCCGGGCGAGTTCGGAGAACATGTCCTGATAGGAGTGGGTATGTGGCAGGGCGATGACGATCTGTATCGCATCGCCTATGCCGAAGAAGCCAGCGAAGGCCTTGAATACGGTGAAGGCTTGATACCGATAGACAATCTGTACCTGACAGTCCTCCTGGAGGGGGGGCTGGTAGGCATTTCATTACTGGCGGTTACCCTTTTTCTAATCGGCCGGCAGGCATTGACCATTATCCGGTCAGGCGGCACACGGGCAACTTTTACCATACCGCTTGCTGCCGGGATGGTGGCGTTGTTGATAAACGGCGCTACGGCTGACACATTGATGGTATGGCCGGTGATGGTAGTTTTCTGGTTGTATGCGGGATTGATCCGGGCGCGAGCCGAAGATGGACAAGATAATCGCTGATTCGAACATAAAAAAATCCCTTTCCGCGGGTAAGCCGGCAGTCGGCAGCCCTGAATGGCGGATGCTTATCGCGACCGCGCGGCTCGAGCTGGATGATGCCTCCAAATCGGAGATCATCCAGGTGGCGGGTCTTGACGTCGATTGGAGCATGCTCATGCATCTGAGTGCTGTTAACGGCACCGCCGGCCTTATGTTCAGGCATCTTTCTGCGCTTTCCAGGCAGATTGACGTTCCCGCTGAAGTCATCAGTGAGCTTGGCACTATTTATCTCAGGATAACCGCCTCAAGCCTGCAGCAGATGGCGCAGTTCAAGAAAGTGGCTGGCAAATCCCGCGAAGCAGGCGTGGAAATGATCGTTCTAAAAGGAGCGGTACTATCAGAGAGCATTTATGGTGATGCCGGGCTAAGGCCCATGTCAGACGTAGATATTCTCATACGGGAAGCGGATTGGCTGAAAGTATGCGAAGTATTGAAGCTATATAAGTACACCGCGCACGGGCAGGATTTCGGCTCTTTACCTCCAAGACTAACGCAATACGATATCCAGACACACCTGCAATTCCTTTCTCCGGTAGAGACATGCCTGGAGTACCAGTTCGATCTTTTTACGATAGGGATAGGCATGCTGGATATGCCGGGCGTATGGAAGAGGTCGATTGAAGCCGAGGTTGGCGGCGAAAAAGTGCGTGTGCCCGGCACGGAAGACCAGTTACTGCATCTGATTATCCATGCCAACCGGCACGGTTGCTCACGGTTAAAGTGGTTGGTAGATATTGCCGAAAGCTTGCGCCAAAGCACTGAAGTCGACTGGGATCTCTTTGTGGAAATAGCACGAAGGGAAAAGGTTGTGGCAATTATATATATGACTATTAAACATATTGAACATCTGCTGGGACCCGGATTGGTCCCACAGCACATTATGGACCGGATCACGCCGCGCGGCTATCAGCGGATGGTATGGAATTATTTGTGGCCGCAGGAAAAACTTGATGGACTTGATGGCCGATATGAGGACGGAATCTGCTATTATTTCTACAAGCCATTGAGCGGCTGGAATCTGCTTAACTTCATCCTCATGGGGCGCATTCGTGACAAACTATGCTACCAGGCCAGGTGGATTGCGCCTTCGCTGGACTGGATGGCCGAGTACTATGGAGAGCGAAAGTCGATAAGATTGCTCAGACTTTATCCTGTGCGTATGGCTGACAGGATGAGAAAAGATCGGGCGGAAAAGCAACGGCGTTAATCAGAAAGGGAAAACGGATGGACCTGGTTGAATTTATTGGCGTAATAAAGAGATGGATAATACTTGTAATCGCGGTTGCTGTCGTCGTAACAGGCTACACAGCATTTGTGGCATTACGTACACCGGCCAGCTATAGCGCCGATACCACGGTAATAATCGGACTTTCCGAGATCACATCCTCCAGTCTTCTCGGAATAAGTATTACGCAAAACGCTGAACGTTTAACCAGCACTTACGCCGAACTGGTAACCACCCAGCCGGTTATGGAAAAATCCCTTGAGAAGGCCGGTCTGGATTGGCCAATCACTGAATTGCAGTCCATGGTCTTCACAACAACAACCAAAAACACGCCCTCGTTACAGATTTCCGTGATCGACAGCGATGCGAACCGTGCCACGTTACTGGCCAATACTGTATCAGAGGCCTTTGTTGAATATATCAAGGAAACTGGCAAAAATTCTGCCCTGGAAGCACAGGCTGAGACTATGAAGCAATTGAACGATGTCAATAAGGAAATAGCCGCTCTGGGCGCAACGTCTTCAATGGATGCTGGGCTTTTCAAGGCGCTTCAGGACCGGCGCGATACGATCATCAACGAATATGAGATCCTGCTGAACCAGCAGGCCCATGCGGGAGACGTGCGCGTAATCGACAGCGCTTATACAGTCACCCGTGCGGGGATGTCCAATACTCAGAAAATAGGAATCAGTTTTGTCATCAGCCTGGTAGCGGGAATCGTACTGGCTTTCATTGCCGAGGCCGTGCGTAAGTCATTTCGGGAGACACCAGTAGAGCAGTTCTAGGTGTCTTGTGCAGAATCAAGCAGAAAACGATATATGTTAACTGTTTTTTCAGCAGTCTCTTTCCATGTGAATTTTTCAGCCCTGGACATCCCCGCCAGAGACAGATCATTCCTGAGTTTTTCATCCAAGAGGACATTGTCAATTCTGGATGCGATCTCAGGGATATTATGAGGATCGAAGAAAACAGCAGCATTGCCAAGGGTCTCGGGAATGCAGGGCGCGTGGGATGCGACTACAGGCACTCCATGGCTCATGGCTTCAAGGGGCGGGAAACCAAAGCCTTCGCAAAAAGACGGGAAAACAAAGAGCGACGCGTTTTCATAGAGGGCCGCAAGCCGCGAGTCGGAAACCCTTCCGAGGAGCAAAACATGTTCCTCGAGTCCTTCCTGCTCGATGATCGACTCAAGTATGGAGTGGTCTCTGCCGGCGGGGCCGGCCAGAACCAGCCGGTGGCCGGCATGGCGGCCGTCCTTCACAAGGATCGTAAAAGCCTTGAGAAGGGATGTGAGGTTCTTGTTGGGGTCGGTGGCGCCCACGGTGAGGATATATGGCCTGAGGTCCTCTGTGGCACTGCGGTCGGCAGCACTGGATTCACGGTGCGGCAATCCCAGATAAACGACCTCGATTTTTTCCGGATCGGCATGGAGAAGCTTGACGAGTTCATCTTTGCCGGCGTTGGTATCACAGATGATACGGTCCGCGTGTCTGGCGGCATATCTGAAAGACCAGCCCGCGTAGAGTTTCCAGAGAGGGTCGCGTCCTGCGGGATAGGTTATGAAGTGGGCATCATGAATCGTGCAGGCCTGGGGAATGCGCAGCACTGGAGAAACGCTATTGGCGGGAGAGTGATACAGGTCCAGACCCAGGCGCCGCGCTTTTACTGGCAATAACACGAATAGCCAGGCGATCTCGATGGCGAAGTTGATAAATTTTGTAAAGATGTTTTTGCGGGCAAGCGGACGTGGAGCCCGGAGGGCGATAAATTCGAAATCATCACTGTCCAGCCCGGCCATGGCCGTGAACAGGTTGTCGGCGTAAACGCTGGTCCCGGTTTGAACCCGGTCAAGAATTGACAGGTCAAAACCGATTCTGCGAACTGGATTTTTAGTGGTTTTGTTTTTTAACATGCAGGCGTAGTCCAAATGAAGCTGAATTATGATTTTAGCATGAATGCAGTTTAAAGCAGCCGGCAGGGAGCACCTGCGACAGGAGCTTGAAACAGGGTTGAAATGAACACTGAAGAAACAGACATAACAGGCTACACGAAAATGTCCGCGGTCCAATTGCTGTTGAGGCTTGGCCTTGGTGTCCTGGCGGGCTGGATTTTAATCCAGATGCTGAATTTCGGGTGGATGCTGGTAGCGTTATTTCTGGTCTTCGTGATTCTGCTGATAATAAGTCTTGACGGTTACAGGGCCTGGATAATCCTGCTGGTCGCCTCCACTTTCAGCGGCTTTATGTTTCCCGCTGGTCCGTTCACGATTCGCCCGGACCAGGTTGCGCTGATTATCTTGATATCAGGATGGTTGTTTGCTTTGCTGGCTGGCAAAGCAAAGCTTTACTGGATTCCGCTGCTTGTTCCAGCAGCCTTGTACGTGGCCGTTAATTTTCTCTCTTCGATGCTGTATGCACCCGATAAAGGCGCCAGTTACCAGGGAGCATTACTGCTGGGGATCTACTTTATCATGTACATGATGACGGTGCTGGTGTTGCAGGAGCATCCAGAGAAGATGAAATCAGCCATAAAGGTGTTTCTCGTTATCGGTGTGATACAGGCGCTTTATGCATTGATTGCATTTACGGGTCAGAAAGCTGGAGTCAACCTGGGTGGCATAAATGAAAAGCAGATAGAAGATGTCGCCAGTCTACAGGGAGGATTTGAAGAACCGAATTTTCTCGGAGCTTTTGCCGCTGCGATGGGCCTGATGTTTGTGTCGATGCTGACAGGCTGGAAGGCGGCTATCAGGCCCTGGCAAACGGTGGTGGGCCTTATATTGATGATATCGGTGCTAGGCCTCTCCTATACCCGCGCCGCCTGGTTCGGCTTCCTGATCGGTCTGATCCTGATCCTTTTTATTCAAAAGCCGGAAAGGAATATATTTAATCCCAAAGCGGCGCTCATTGTTACCATACTCGTAGTTTCCGGTGGCCTTATCGCTCTTTCTTTCGCCAGCGAACTGGCTTCAGGCACGCTGGCAGAGCGGGCATCCAATATTCTTCAGTTCAGCGAAGGCTCTGGAGAAGGCAGGGTTGAAGTACAGAATGTGGCTATCACTCGATGGCAGCATTCCCAGGTGTTGGGATTTGGTACTCTATCATTTCCACCTGAACTGGCCAGTCCGGCTCCGGCGAGCAGCTGGCTGTATAGTTCGGTTGTACAGGCTCTTCATGACACCGGCGCAATCGGTCTGATATTACTTCTCTGGTTTCAGGTGGGTCTGATCGTAATTATTTATCAAAGTTATAAAAAGACAACAGATCAATTCTATCGTTCGGCACTGGCTGGTTTTATGATTGGAAGCGTGGCGCTATTCATCGCCTCTCAGGCTTCATCGTTTTTATGGCTGGGATTCTTCTGGATATACTCCGGGATGGCGGTGGCGACCGCAAGAGTGGCTTCCCGTGAGGCAGTGGAAACACGTCAACAGCCGGCAGCTCGACAGATGCTGGCTGAGTAGATAGTGATGCTAAGCAAGGCTCAGGCAAACTGGAAAGGAAGAAAGTTTTTACTGGTGCATTCTTCTGCGGAGCTCTATGGTTCTGACCGTTGTCTGCTAAGCATAGTCCAGGGCCTGCTGGATCGAGGTGCTGTTGCGCATGTGGCGGTTCCGGCATCGGGGGCTCTCGTCTATGAACTGGAAAAAGTTGGTGCCAGGGTACATATTCTTGATACTGTTGTTTTTAGAAGGGATGTCCTCTCCGCAGGTGGTATGACAAGATTATTGTTAAGGACCCCGTGGTCGGTGGCAAGACTGATCCGACTGATGAGGCGCGAGCGATATGATCTGGTGCATACGAACACGGGTGTCACTGTAGGTGGAGCAATAGCTGCGCGTCTTTCCGGCATACCGCATGTCTGGCATTTTCGCGAGATACTCTCCGAATTCGGACTATTTTTACGGTTCTATCAGCAGTTCGTCAATGCTCTCTCACGGCGGCTGATCTTTATTACGGGAGCGGTTCGGGACCAGTTCTCTTCGCAGCGTATCAGGAAGAAAGGGCGGGTTATCCACGATGGCATTCCCGTTGAGGAATACGAAGGTAATTTGCCAGAAGCAGATGACGGATCCATCATCGTCACTTCTGTTGGCAGGCTCGCTCCTTATAAGGGGCAGTATATTCTGATAGACGCAATTGCCAAAGCCGTTGATCAGGGAATCGACCTGCAGGCATTTATCGTCGGAGATGTTTATGGTGAAAGGCATGAATACAGGGAAGAACTGATGTCACAGGCTTCACGGCTGGGCCTGGCGGAAAGAGTTCAGTTTACGGGCTTTGTAGATGATGTTCTGCCATTTCTGGAGAAATGCAATTTATTTATTTTGGCATCAACAAGGCCGGAAGGGCTTGGAATCGTTATGCTTGAGGCAATGGCCGCCGGACGAGCGGTGATTGCTACAAATGGCGGAGGCGCCCGGGAAATCATAACCGATGGCGAAGATGGCCTGTTAGTGCCGCCTGGAGACAGTGAATTAATGGCGAAAGCAATCGTCAGGCTTGCGAACGATAGGGAAACACGGCATCGTCTTGCCGCTGCAGGGAACGAGAAAGTGAAGTCAAGGTTCTCCAAACAGGCAATGGTAGATAATATATTAGAATTATATGAAGAAATCCTGACGGCACGTCAATAAACATGATTGGTGAGAACATATACATGCAGAATTCGCACGGGATAGTTATATGAAAATAGCAATGGTTGGAACACGCGGTATTCCGGGAGGATACAGCGGTTTTGAGACCGCCGTTGAGGAACTCAGCACGCGCCTGGTCGAGCGCGGACATGAGGTGGTGGTATATTGCCGTTCACACATGATCGACTACGAAGGCGATTACTACAAGGGTGTGAAGCTGGTCAAGCTGCCGACGATTGCCAACAAGCACCTCGACACACTTGTTCATACCGGCATAAGCACCATGCACCTTATATGCAGGGACCGTTGCGATGTCGCCTTGTATTTCATTGCAGGCAACAGTCCGTTCTGCTTTCTCCCCAGGGTTACTGGTATCCCTACGGCTATAAATGTGGATGGGCTGGACTCGCAAAGAGACAAGTGGGGCAGGATGGCCAAGAAATACCTGCGTTTTGCCGAGCGCCTGGCTCCGAAGTCGGCAACCAGGGTGATAACGGATTCCCAGGTAGTTGAACGCTACTACAAGGAACGCTTTGGCGCCGACAGCGTATACATTCCCTATGGCGCCTCGATGGAACCTGTGTCCGGGAGTGAATGGCTGGATAAGTTCGGACTGAAATCCAGGGAATATATATTGTTTGTCGGGCGGCTTGTGCCGGAAAATCAGGCGCACGTGCTGATCGATGCATATTGCCAGCTTAAGACCGACAAGAAACTTGTAATCGTCGGCAGCGCCTCTTACGCGCAGGAATATATCAGCAAGCTCGAGTCGAAGGCGTGTAAAAACGTGATTTTCACCGGCTATGTTTTTGGAGACGGATACCGTCAGCTGAGTCAGAACGCATATATCTTTGCGATTCCCACAATTGTGGGCGGCACCCACCCCGTGATCGTCGAGGCGCTGGCGGCTGCTAATTGTGTCCTGGTCAGCAACCATCCTCCGAACCTGGAAACAGTTGGCGATGCAGGCGTAAGCTATGACGCAGCCGAAGGATCGGTCGACCTGCAGAATAAACTGAAGATGCTGATCGATGATCCGGAGCTGGTTGAAAGCTACAGGGAAAAAGCCCAACTGCGCGCCTTCAGTCAGTTTGACTGGGAGGTAGTAACCGACCAGTATGAAGATCTGTGCCGGCAGTTGACTGAGGGCAAAAAGGGTAAAAAGGGAAAATGAGATGAAAAATATTAAACAGATTTATACCGGTGTTCTGAAGCGTGGTATCAGGTTATCCTTTCCGCTATGGCAAAAGATGGGTTTCCACGTAGTTCCGAACCATTTCTACGAGCCTGTTCCCGATACCAGGACGCTGGGTGGCAGGCCATGGCTGAATCAGACCGAAATGGTCGGCGTTGACATGAACCTGGAAGCACAATTCGACCTGTTGTCGCTATTCGCGTCCAAATATCGGGAAGAGTACGATACTTTCCCGGATAATCCAACATCCACCGCTTTTCAATACTACCTGGAAAACAATAGTTTTATCAGCGTCGACGCGGAAATACTTTACTGCATGGTCCGTCATTTTCGGCCGAAAAGAATTCTGGAGATCGGCTCCGGTTTCAGTACATTCATCGCGGCGGAGGCTGTCCGCAGGAACATGGATGAGGACCCTGGCTACAGTTGCGATTTCCGATCAATCGATCCGTATCCGAACGATACGGTAAGAAATGGTTTTGCCGGCTTTGCCGGAGTTATCGCAGAGAAGGTCGAAGATGTACCGCTTGCCAGTTTTGAGGCACTGGGAGAAAACGACATCTTATTCATAGACTCCAGCCATGTTCTTAAGATAGGCAGCGATGTCCAGTATGAATACATGGAGCTGATTCCCCGCATCAAGCCGGGCGTTGTAGTGCATATCCATGATATATTTCTGCCGGCGGAATATCCGCAGGAATGGGTCATGAAGAACCATGTTTTCTGGAATGAGCAGTATCTTCTGCAGTCATTTCTGGCATTCAATGAAAGTTTTGAGGTCCTCTGGTCTGGTGCTTATATGAACCTGAGGCATCCCGAGATGCTGGAAAAGGCTTTTGATTCTTATCGACGCAACGATACGAGACCAGGCAGTTTCTGGCTGAAGAGGATCAAGTAGAATAATCGAAGTTCCAGCGAAGTCTCCGTATCCAACCCGCATTTCCACTCAAAAACCCTGACTAAGATACCCCTGTAACCTGCCGAATCATATATGTAGAGGAATACGGTTTGAGGCAGGTGCACACGAGCGGATCAGTGTGCCCAACCGGGGGGAGAGGCGCTCACCCACCCCACTCGCACTTGGCTTCAGACAAAGGCAAACCTGCCGCGAGGCAGGGACGCAAAGCTAAGGATCTCTTGTATAGAGACAGCCTGGCTGCCATAGGAGCTCAAAGTGCGAAAGAGATTAATAATTCACCTGGCCTTGTTGGCCGCTGTCACGCTGGCTTTTGTAATCGTGATCGCTAACGGGATTTCTCAGCCGGACCAGGCCTCTGCAGCGGGCAGTTCTCTATCTCTCAATGAGAATGTGTCAACGGGGCACATCACGGTCGAGACAGACTCCATTAAGGCCGTCTGGCACTACAAAACCCGCGCCTCCGAAGCATACAACCAGGGCGGCGGCAACCTTTATGAACTTTATTACAAGCCGATGGATCCCTCCAACAGGAGTAATCTTGTTTCAACGGCTACCTACGGAGATCAAAGATCGACGCCGATATGGGCCGGTATCGGCGGGGTAGGAGCGACCGACCTTTATGCTAGTGACATCCTGCCGGGTTCCTCGCGAAATAATTCCTTCAGCGACCTTATCGGTGACAATAATACCAGTGGCGCGCTGGAGTCTCACACGGCTGTAATCGATGGCCAGGGAAATGCGGTCCTCAGTTTTACCTACCGGGTACACAACCAGACTACTGGCAAGGACTGGTACCGCGTGACAAAGAGCTGGACAGTAGAGCCGGGTGGCGCCATTCATCTGAAAGTCGACTGGTCGCTACTGGCTTCGGGATATTTCTCTGAGATGGCTGTGCGCTCTAACTGGAACTACAATGTCGGCTGGACACGTTTCAGTAAATATGGGCGTGACTGGCTGTCTACGGATTCATCACGTTATCTTCTGGGGAGCAGCCTTGAAGGCGAGACGTCAGAGTGCTGGGATAGCCTCAACCGCTTCCACCCTGACTGGGTAGCGTTGACGGGGTCATCCGTCGTGCCAGGCGTAAAAATGACAGCGGATAATAACGGCCAGGGTTTCCGTGGGGGCGGTTCTTATCAACTGGGGGCAGCAACCTGGGGCTCGGCGGCAAATCCGCTCGAGGAACAATGTTCATTGCTGGGTGGGGTTACCGGCGCGCACGTGATCAACTGGATGGCCTGGTGGAGCGGCAACCCTCCCAACGGTAGCCGTTATAAATGGCTGAACGCCGGCACAGCCTGGAGCGACAGTTACCGTATCGATCTCAGCCCGGATTCACCTGGAGGCGGCCCGGATATAAGCTCCGTAGCGGCAGCAGGAGCTGGCAGCGGCAGCTCACGAGTCACCTGGGCAACGGACACGGACTCGGATTCGGTCGTGGAAGTATCACAATCAGGTGGTGCCTGGACGGTCGCTGGTTCAGACGCTGGCAGGACTCGCAGCCATTCGCTCGTCGCCGCCAATCTGACTCCAGGAAGATCATATTCATACAGGGTCAAGAGTAGGGATGCAGGCGGTAACGTGTCAGTAAGCAGTGGTTACGAGTTGAATGCACCCAGTTCATCCAGCGCCCGGATTACCCTTGCACAAAATCCAGCGGGCTGGAGGAATTACGCAGATTATCGAAACCGTCTGCTTTCAGTCAATTTCACTGTAAGCAATGAAGGTTCCAGCGCCGTTAATTCCGCGAATATCACTTCCATCACTGCATCTCCGGGTATCGCTGTTAACTCAAGCGTGCCCATGGCTTTGGGAAATATCCCAGCCGGATCATCAGCAAACTTCCTGGTCGTTTACGTAGTACCGGCAGGCACAGCCTCATTCAGGACCAGGATCGCTGGAAGTGGTTTAGGCGGTAGCGGGGAACTGGTTGATTTTGCAACCAGTTGAACCGCTCTCCGTGGTTCAGTTTCCGTAAGTCGCCCGGCCAAACAGAACGCAATTCTGCCTTCCGCTGGCTAACGGGCAATCACTGCTGCTAATATTGTCCTGTGATAATTATTGGCTGAGTCCACAAAAAAACACTGGGATAGCTACTGGGCGGAGGGTTCGCGTCCTACAGAGCCGAACCGCAAGATAGTAAATACGATAATGTCTCTCGGCGATCCCGGGAAATGGGATGTTCTCGAGGTGGGCGCGGGACGGGGCGCTGACAGCATCTATCTGGCACAACATGGAGCCAGGGCTCACGTGCTGGACTACTCGCCTGAAGCGCTGGGAATAAGCGGAAAGCTCGCGGAGCAGGCGGGAGTGAATATCGAACTGGTGCAGGCTGACGCGCTGGAAATCCCCTTCCCGGACGAAACGTTCGATTTGATATTTCACCAGGGCTTCCTCGAGCACTTTCGTGAACCGGGTTTTATCCTTGCGGAGCAGTACAGGGTACTGAAACGGGGCGGTTACATCCTTGTGGATGTACCGCAGAAATATTGCCTGTATACGGTGCGCAAACAGATTGCCATCAAACGCGGTACCTGGTTCGCCGGCTGGGAGACACAGTTCGGGCCGAGGGAGCTTGAAAAGCTGTTGAGGCAGGCAGGTTTTACCATCGTGTCTTCATATGCCTGGGGTATGACGGGTTCATACGGGTGGGGTGTGCGGAACGCGCTGCACAGGGTCAAGTCGCTGGTTCGACCCTCGGGGAATGGTAGCGAATCCGAAGGAGCGGGTGAAGAGAATATTGGTTCCGGCCCTGTTTCCTCCCGGAGGCCGCTACTTTATCTGGCTGACAACATCGGTGTTATCGGCCGGAAATAGCCGGCTTAAGGAAATGCAGGTTTCTATTTCGATGGCGCACTGAGGGCCAATTTAAATTTCGATGAAGGCTTTTCTATCAGAGCCCAAGTCAGGGAAGAGAAGCCAATAGTAGCAATTAACATCAACCAACCTCGCGCTGAGATGCTTATGCCGGTATAAACAATGACCCTGATTACAGTCAGATGAAAAAGGTAGATGCTGAAACTGATAAAGCCAACGTATCTTAGAAAGCGATTTTCGAAGATTATTTTCAGAAAACCATAACCATTCATTGCCGCAAACAGTAACAAAGACCAGAGGAACCCATATAGAACATAATGATCATGGAAATATCCATGAGGCACCTCGGATCCGGACAAGAAAGATGCAACACTTGGTATCATCGCAATAAGTGCGCAGACAGCTGCAAGTCCGGATATTTCAACCACGATTCTTAGATTACGATTAGTGTTCAAATCATGGTTTAGCCAGCTATTTTGTATTACTGCCAGCAGTGACCCCATTAAGAAGATTGGCAAGTATTGCCCTAAACGGTGATTATTTGTCGGATCGGGTTCAGACCATAAATAAACACATGCGGAGATTAATATAATAGTAATCATTAAGCAGGGGATTAACTTCTTCTTCAGTACGAAGACGAAAAACAGGGCTACGAAGGGCAGGATAAAGTAATAACGGAATTCTACGATGATGCTCCACTCGATACCCCTGTCTTTTAACAGCAGCATCTGTTTCAAAAAGTCGCCCAGTGAAAGATCGTACGGGATTCCCGAGTATTGTTGAGGGTCGAGGAACCTGGAAATGATAAATGTGCTGACAAGTGCTAGCAATAAATATGAAATATAGAGCGGGTATATTCTCAGAAATCGGCGGTACGCATAATTAATGATAAAGCATTTGTCCTTAACGGATGTTCCTTTTCTGATGAATGGATAGGTCAATAAGAAGGAACTTAAGACAAAAAAGAGATATACGCCGGTTGTTCCGACTCCCGAACAATCAATGAATGGTAACAGGCTTACACCAATAGCGCTTGTATGCCCCAGGAATACTATTAATACGGCAAGACCCCGCAGACCATCCAGTGCATTAATCTGATTTGTCCGGTCAGATAGTTCTCTTCCTTCCAACATGAAAAATTCTCCCGTCCATCCCCCAAAGAAAATGCTATAGCAATTGAGCCGTCTGAATCCAAATTGAAATTAACGAGATTGCATTGCAAAACTATACTGTAAAGGATATCAATAAATTATTGTTTCTTGTGCATAGATTTATCAAAGGCATCGGATAGCGTAGAGGTTGCCTTTTAATTACTTTATGGAAGTTCTGAAGACCGGTCTGCGCCAGCGTTTTCGGGAGTACGTTACTTATCTATGGAAACGGTATAAATAAATGTCATGAACAGGCATGCGGGATATAACCTGTGGCCATCGTTTATTGTACAGGTATTATTCTCTGGCGCTGGCCATGCTGGCGATGGGAAATAAGTCGGTTTCTCCAGCTGATCAAATTTGTTCTGGGAGTATACCTTGTCCACATGAATTTCGTGCAGGTGGCACATAAGTACTATGATGTCTTACCTATGAATCTCGAAGAGCTTGCCCAGTCTGTGATTTTAGGTGTATATATTTTTGTCAGTTTACCTATCATGCGGGAGCCATATTTAGGAAAGATAGTTACCTGCTGTGATCCTGATCATGATCCGAGAAAATATTGATTGTATACTCGAGTAGTGATAATTGTAATAATTATAAAATATTACGATACATTCAAAGCTTTCAGCGCGATTTATGCATGTTTGTATTTGTCATGATGTTATGGATGTGAATAAGTACATGCTGACCAAGTCTCGAATATATAGCATCGATACATTGAGATTTGCTGCTGTATTCGGTGTTATCTGTATGCACTTTCAATCCTTCAGGCAAATTTCCTATCCTGTGAACGCCATTATCGATCAGGTAGCGAACTTTGCGGTGCCCTTCTTCTTCCTTGTCTCAGGGTACCTGTTTCGAAAAAAGATCATGGCAGGGGACGATGCATACTGGCGATATTCAAGGATGATGAAAAGATTATGTCTCATTTTCTGGACCTGGAGCGCAATCTACCTGTTTGTCCCGGCCAATCCCGTAATGCTGACGCAAGCTAAACAGCTTGGTTTGATATCGGGATTAAAAATGATATTTAATAGCAAGATCGATGCAATCAAGAGCAACCCACTGGATTTCCTGCTTGCAGGAACCAGTATTCAACTGTGGTACCTGGTCTCGCTGGCCATGGGTTTGACACTTCTTTTCATCTTTATGAAATTGCGCATCGAGGACAAGCTTCTCTATTTGGCCGTACCGCTGTATTGCTTTCAGATTCTGGCTGGTCCACTGTCAAATACGCGGATTGGAATTCACATCGGTACTGCTTATTGGCTTGGGCCTTTCGTCTCAACATTATTCGTCGGGATTGGAGCACTGATTGCAAAAAAGGAATACAGGCCGTCGCCGCAACTTGCATACTGGTTGATTCTTGCGGGTCTGGTGATGCAGCTTGGCGAGTGGCTGCTGCTGCATACTATTTATGGCTGGGATCGTTTCCGGCAAACCGGTTATCTCATCGGTACCGTCTTGTATGCCACTGGCTTTCTCCTTCTGGCCCTGACCATACCATCAATGGGCTACAGGACAGGATTAACGCGGTTAGGTAAGTTCACACTAGGTATTTATCTTACACACATGATATTCATACCATTCGCACAGAAGTTAAACGGTACTCTGCCGAAGCACATTGGAGAGGTAGGTCCGCTTGGAGTTCTCGCTGCCTCACTTCTCCTGACAATCATATTGATTCAGTTGCCATATTTACGCAGGATTGTTACATAGTCGAAGTAAATCTGGCAACGGGTCCTGCATGGCTGTATCGATTTTGCCGATCCATCAATAGTTGCGGTGTTGCTCCAGTTTCAGTTGACTGCTGGTCGGGTCGTAAACGAAGAGGTAGCTATTATCGGAGTCTGGCGGTTGTTCTTCAGAAGATAAAGTATGGATATTAATATCCTCTCTTTTATAAACAGATTTAATCGCAATTGAAAGAGCCTTCTCCCCCATAAAAACCTGGGCCGATTTCCACATGGGGACATCCTTGAAATATAGCTGTGCTCCTGGATGGGGCTCGGGAAGCAGTCTGCGGGTTTCTTCAGGAACATATAAGCAAATCTCCTCGGCCGCTTGCCAAGGTTTGTTGTTATTAATAACTCCGATAACGGAAAATGTGACGGTAATAACAATAATGCCGTAACACAAAGATTTTCTGATTCTTCCATGCATTCCGAATTCAGTAACACCAACAGCAAATATTGAGATTAAACTTGCCATGCTGATATATAGATAGCGGCTGTCTTGTAGGCTGTGAGAAAAACCATAATAGAAAACCCAGAAATTAATCGGTATCAGGGAAGCGACGAAATAAACTGCTAAAAATATCATTGAACGTTTATAAGAAGAAGGTTTATTTTTCCAATAATAAATAATAGATATAACAGAGAGAAGAAACAGGAAAAAAACTAAACCCCCGATAATATTCGTTTCTTTGCTGTTGAAAATTGCTTCATTCATGGGGGACAAGATAGTCCAGAATGTACGTGCCGTACCCCTTAAGGTCAAGAAGGGAAAAATTGCTGGCGGGCTATCATGATATCCCTGCGCCGTGCGAACCGTGAATATCGTCAGAAGCGAAAGCATAAAAGGGAACATGTGCTTAGCTAACGACTTCAATATAACTCTATTGATTATTGGATTTTTATAATCCTCGCTGCCAAAAATGCCTCGCAACAATAAATCCATTGATGGCAATATAACCATCAATGTTACCGAAACCTCTTTGCTTAATAATGCGGCAATAAAACAAACAAGTGATCCCAGATAAAAACCTGATTTTCCTTTTTCGAGAAAGCTTAGATATAAAATAAGAGTTAATTGCATGAAAAAGAGAGCAAAAAGATCATAACTTGCTGCTGGCCAGGCAACAACTTCGGGAGCTATCGGCATCGATACGAATAGTATGGACGCAAAAGCCGACGATATTCCAGAGAATCTTA
>Ga0265292_1001435_pt1 | contig 20973 bp, 23 predicted proteins | sample Munlanlewell296A_FD_189080 | JGI IMG/M metagenome (GOLD analysis project Ga0265292, IMG submission 189080) | Leachate microbial communities from a municipal landfill in Southern Ontario, Canada - Leachate well 296A | ecosystem: Engineered > Solid waste > Landfill > Unclassified | place: Canada... | reverse complement strand
ATTAATTTAAGAGATAATTTTAGTGGTTTTGAATGGAGTGTTCATGTTTCACTTGAGCCAAAACAACAAAAAATATTAAAGGCATTGGGTGTGGTGACCAAAAATTAGGGAAAACTTAAGTAATTAATAGTAAAACAATGTTAGTGGCTTAGGCGATAATTACATTCTTTCTTCTTCATTTCTTCCTCACCAGTTTTATCTCGTCTTTCTTTACAATCCCGGTCATACACAACCTAAGAACGAATTATATTTAGAATTATTGGTTTATTAAGAATCAGCCCCTATCTGGGTGTTGAACGGGAGTTTGATTATTTTAACTTATTATCTTCTAAACTTCCACTATAATCTTTAAATTTAAATTTTATTGATTTAATCTTTCTTCCTTTGTGATTTCTCTTAAAGATTGAAAAATCTAAATGAGGTTCACTTGACCAACCTGTATTGCCACTTAACCCAATTACCTGTCCTTGTTTTACTTTATCGCCAACTTTTACAAATGACCCTTTATGTTTTAAATGAGCATAATCAGCATAAGTTCCATCTGAATGTTTTATCCCTAATTCATTCATCCATTTCTCACAAGCTATTTCTCCTTTTTTTGTATCTTTTCCAGAATAATTTCTTTTTCCATTTACCTTAACTGCTACAACAACTCCTGCACGAGATGCAATTAATTCAGTTCCTTCTGGCAAAGTAAAATCAACAGAATAAGACAAGTCTACATTTTCTTCTGACCAATCTTTATGACTAAAACCATGAAATCCTTGTGCAATAATTGTTGGTCTTTTCTTGAAGGGAACTATATATGTCATTTTAACTTCTTAAGTCCTCTAAGAACCTGAAATATAAATAATTAACTATTAAGAGGGGGAATCTTATAAACAAACCCTTTTCCCTAACAATTTATATAAAATTCCAGTTTTAAAAAGAAGTTCTTCTACCCCGTCTTTTTCTTGCCCATCAGATAACCCTTTGTAAATATCTTTTAATTCCCGCCTTGCTAAATATCTTTTATGAAAAGGATATTTTTTTACTAATTTGCAAGAATCTATGATAGTAACATCTCTTTGAGATGAAGGTAAATGATAAATGTCTTTCTCTGGAGAAGCTGTTAAATTATGTTCTCTGAACTCTTTACATTTAGTTTCAAGGAGTATATTTGATAATTCCCTTATTCTGGAAGTAATGTGTATCTCCTTTCGAGATGTTTCTGCCATAATTTCTCAATATAATAAGAGTTTTTAAGAATTATTGTACTTTATTTCCTTTTCAACCTTATCTCTCCCTTCTTCGCCTCTGCTGAAAGCTCGTTGCCTTCATTACTGCATATATTTAAATTCTTTTTCACTTTCCCCTCTAATTTGATATTTTGGTTCCCCCCTACTAAGCATATTTCCTAAAGAATATGCTTTGCGTAATGGGCTTATATGAGGATATTTCTTTATTATTTTAATTCCTTTTTGAATATATTCATCAAAATCTTTTCTTTTCAAAAATATGGGTTTCATTTTGTTTTGAATTTTAACAATCCAAGGATAATTATGGTCTGTGTAATATTTTGTATTCCATGGCCAGAATTTTTTAACTTCGGGAGTTAAAGAAGTTAAAGCCCAGGCAGCAATTTCTGCTAGTGCCCAAAGTTGTCCATCTGTGAGTCTTTCATGTTTATAATATTTTTTATAGATTTGAATATAATGCGACATAATTAATTCATGTGCAGTTATTCTCCTCATAAAATAAGGATTTTCTTTCCAATGCCTAAATATTAAAGGAGTATCCCACCAAGCAGGAAGGCCTGGAAAAATAACCGAAACTACACATTTATATTCTGGATAAAACCATTTATATCCCGTAGTCTTTTCAATATATTCTGAAAAATCTTTATCAATTCCACCCCATGATTTTTGATATAAATCTTTTGCAATTTTAATAAACTTTGAAGAAGTTTTATATTGTTCATCAATATATGAAAGAGCTTCTTTACTCCCAGGTTTTATAAATAACTTATCTTTATTTTTATCAACAATAAATTTTAATTTCATTTCTCCTTCTCCTTCTTCGCCCTCAGCCTTATCTCCCCTTTCTTTGCTTCTGCTGAAAGTTCGTCGCCTTCATGGAAGCCGGAGGATTCAATAATGTCTTTTGGTAAAACTACCTCATATTTGGGATACTGATTCCCTTTTCTAGTATAATGTTTCTGTAATTTCATAGAATAAGGATAAGAGTTAATTATTTAAATTTATTGGCGCCGAAAGGTTTATAAAGAATAGGCGCCGAATAATATTATGATATGCTATTATAAAGAAATGTTTGTACTTGGGATATTTGTCTCCTTTCTAATCTGGGGTGTAGTAACTATGTTTGAAGATGTTATTGTGAGAGAGTTAACAAGATTTAAAAGATTTATAGGGGTTAAATAAAAATGAAAAAAGAGGTTCCAACATTAGTTAAATGGGCAGGTGGTAAAAAGCAATTATTGAAGCAGTTTAAACAATTTTTTCCCAAAGAAATAAAGAGATATTTTGAACCATTTGTAGGTGGAGGAGCTGTCGCTTTTTTTCTGCTTAAAACTCATCCAGAAATAGAAACAATTTATCTTTCAGATATTAACAAAGAATTGATTATAACATATAATGTAGTAAAAAGAAATATAGATGAGTTGATTAACTTATTAAACAAATATAAATCAAAGCATAGTAAAGAATTTTATTCTAAAATAAGAGAAGAAGATGTAGAGAAGTTAACACCCATTCAAATTGCAGCAAGATTCATCTATCTAAATAAAACTTGTTTTAATGGATTATATAGAGTTAATTCAAAGGGAAAATTTAATGTTCCTATGGGTAATTATAAAAATCCAGGTATATTTAATGAAGAGGAGTTAAGAGAAATTTCTAAACTTCTACAAAAAGACGATATAAAAGCTCTTCAATTTTATGATGCAGTTAAAGATGTTAATAAAGGAGATTTTATTTATTTTGACCCCCCTTACTATCCATTAAAAAAAGAAAGTTTTACTACATACACTAAGGAGCAATTCTTAGAAAAAGAACAAAAAATGTTAGCAGAATTATTTAAAGAATTAGATAAGAAAGGTTGTAAAGTTATGCTTTCAAATTCTGATACCCCTTTTATTAAAGAGTTATACAAAGAGTATAATATTTCATTTGTTAAAGCAAATAGAATGATAAATTGTGATGCAACAAAGAGAGGGAAAGTTAATGAAGTTGTTGTTACTAATTATTCAATAGAAGAACAAAAACACATTTAAGACAAATACCAGAGTGCAGGACTTTCTTTTACATAAAGTTTATGTTTTTTATTTTCGCAATTAACATATTTTGTAAGGGGGGGTTGTCCATTACAAACACTCATACACAAGTTATCTATCTCTTTAGGGTTATCAATAAATTCTCTTATCCAACCTTGAAAAAAGAGGGTTGGTGGATCAAACATGCTTTCTTTGTCATAACCATATTCTTGTTCAATAATAAATAATTGTGCTAAAACTCCTATGACTACTAAATCGTTTAAGTAATGTTCAAATTTCTCTTTTGATAATTTAGCAAGTTCTTTTTCAGGGTCTTTTCCATAAAAGATATTGTCAAAAGCGAGTAATAGTTCTTTTTTTAAATCTTCACGACTTCTTACTCTTAAATTTAAATCAATCATAACTCTCATATGGTTTGGTTTAAATTCCCTGTCACCATCTTTAAGCCATATCTGAAAGTTCTTTTTAACATCATAATCCTTAAATCTTGCTGAAAGTTTAGATGGTCTAAACAATTGAATTTCTATATCTCCTTTTTTAAAAATAGTTTTCTTATTATCAAAAGGCAAGTCTTTTACAACTTTAAACATTTCTGATTTGAACATGGATATAATAAATTATTAGAATATTTAAACAGATCCTTTCTTTCTCAGTTCAATACCTCTCATCTTTCTCTATCTTCCCCATTTTCATTAGTTTTGACCTTATTCCTCCAGAATTTCTTTCCAATGTTTCTGAAATCTCCTCTATTGATTTTCCTTTGTCAAATAAGACCATTAATTTATTTTCTTCTTCACCTGCCCAAGAAGCATAAGCTCTTGGATAAACTTTCTTTGTTTCTTTCATATAATTAGATTTGACTGGAGCTGTTTGTTTTTCTTCTGGTTCTCTCTTAACTTCTATCTTCTCTACAAATCCTTCTTCATTTCTAAGAATTATTGCAGAATCTTTTTCGATAGCTCTAGAATTTTGATATATTTGATTGTAATGTTCATGTCTCTTTTCCCATAAGTTTTTATGAGTTATAACCTCTTTACTTAACAAATCATTAAGTTGTCTAGTTCTATCAATGCTATCTTCAACACAATTCTTGAACTTATCGCTTTTAATATATTCTAATAATTTTCTAGCACATTCACCAAGTTCTCTTTTATTTAAGTTTAATGAATAAAGAGTTATTATCCATTTTCTTAACATTTCTGCAATATAAACTGCGCCATAAGGATGTACAATTAAAATATCATCTTGTACCCAAAAACCAACTTTATCCTTTTCAGCAGCAACAGTTACAAGAACACCATATGTGGCATTGCAATTAACAACATCATTTTTTATTTGGTGTACAAATGATTTTTGAAATACCTGAGTTTTTTTACATTCATAAACAATAAATCCTATCCTCTTATTATTATATTTAACATAATGATATACATCACCCCCGTGACCTTTACGAATAATCTCATCTTCCGGAAATTTTTGTTTTAATTCTTTGACAAGTTCTTCTTCTAAATTTAATCCCTCTATTTGTGGAGTTGTACCTTTCTTTAATTGTTCTTTTAATTCTTTTATTATTTTATCAGATTCTAATATTTTTTTATTGGCTCCTTCTAGCTTTTCCATTTTTCCTTGTAACATTTCAGAAAGTCTTTTTGTCCTGTTCTTTTCATGGTCTTTACCTTTTTCTAAAAATTCTTTTTGAGCTTTAGCTAATTCTCTCTTTTGTTTCAATTCTAATTCAAATATTTCTTTTTTTGATAATTTTTTTGCCTCTTCTTGAGCTTTTTTTAAGATATCTAATTTTTGTTCTTCAAATTTCTGTTCGTATTGCTTTTTAAGAATAATCTTCTCTTCAAATAATTGCTTCTTAATTTTTTCTTGTTCAAGAATAAGTTTTTTCTTCGTCTCTTCCGCTAAATCTAATTTTCCCTTAAGTTCTTTTTCTAATTTTTGCCTATCTTCCCAAGCCCCAATTATCTTGTAATATTGTGTTTCAGGTAAAGATGAGTTACACAAAGGACAACTAAATTTTTTATCCATCCTCTTATCACCATTTAGAAGTATAAAAAATTATGTTTATTATATAATCGCAAAGGAGTCATTCCTCTTCAAAATAGTCTGTGTCTATCTCTTTAATAGGATAGGTATTCGTAACGTTAATTCCTAATCCATATTCTATCATCAATTCCACCAATCTCCCACCATCAATCAAAATAATATTTTTATTAGTCAATTTAATAATATCATCCACATCCTTATGAAAAGTTGAAGAAGTTATAAAAACTCCTTTATCTATCCTATTTGTATCTAAAGTTCCTATAAATATTTTTATCATATTTGGAGTTATAATATTCCCTTCAGAATATCTTTTTGCTTGCAAAATAATTTTATCAAATTTTAATGCATCGCGATAAATTATTCCGTCAATACCCCCGTCACCAGGACCTCCTGTTGACTCTCCCTTACCATAACCCATTTTAACCAATAAATCTAACACAATCCTCTCAAAAAATTCTGGGGAATCAGCACGTAACTTATCCAACAAATTTTGTTTTAAATTTTTATTTATTAAAGCATATCCTTTCTCTATCATTTCTTTGGGTGTTAATTCCTCTTCATCTTCTATTTCTTCTATCTGTTCAGTTTCTTTTGGAGATTGAAAATCAGCAAATTCAGGAAATTTTCTCAAAAATTTAACATTAATGAAGGGAAGATTTTGGCTAAGAACTTCTAATCCTCTTTCAGTTATTTCAAAGTAACCTCTTTTAGGATCTTTTAATAATCCTGCTTTTTTCAAATAAGTTCTCGCCCATGCAACTCTATTATTAATAATTTTATCATATCCGCTCGGTAACATTTCTCTTCTTTCTTTTTCCGTTAACTGGAAGAAATCGGATATATAATTTATGGCTTCTCCAATGGTGTGTTCTCCATTATTTCTAGCAAATTCCAATAATGGTAACATAATGCTTTGATAATCAGGAATATTCTTCCAATAGCTTTTTAATGACCCATAAAGAAAATCACAAAGGGTTCTAGGAGATAAATTTTCTCCTAAAATTTCTCTAAAAAACTTAATTATTGCGGAATTGGATAAAAAAACTTTCTTTCCTGGAGAATCTTCTTCAAAGTCTGGACCTCCAAATATCTCAAAAAAATCTATAATTTTCTTTCTATCATTTAATGAAACTACGGAAAGATATTTTTCAGGATTAAAAGCAAAGTTCATAGAATTAATTGCACTAACACTATTGCCCGTTAGGCTATTTTTCTTTTCCTCATTGAAAGAATACAACTCATTAATGGAATTTATAATCTCTTCTTCATTGCTTAGAAAAATCCTGTTTAATAATTTTTTTAATTCATTATCTTCTTTTATTTCATTAAACATTTTTCTCCAAACGCCCTGAGGAATCATGGCCATTGCCACAGCTTCACTTTCTTTAGTATTTCCCTTGGCTTTGTTATCCAAAATCTTAATAATCTCATCTATTCTCCATTCTTCTAATCCTATTACTTGATTATTTAGAATTCTATTGTTCCAAAAATCTCTAAATTGGTTACTCTTTTCCCTCCAAATAATTTCCTTTTCTTTAATATTATAAGATTCCAAGAAATTTCTGAAAGATCCCTTCATTTCTTGAGGTTCCATTGATTTTTAGGAGAATACTCCTATTTATTCTTTTCTCCTATCCTCCTTCCAACTCCACCACCTATCTCCCCCAATTATTATATGGTCCAAGACATTTATATCCCCCAATTCCCCCAATATTTCCAAATCCCCCACGCCCATTATTAATATTAATTAATCTATACTCTTCATCTATACTAACTATATCATCTTGTCTATATTAATAATAGTAATGCTTATATACTCTGCTTTTTAATTAATCATATGAAAAAAGGAAAGAACATATATCCTGCCTATACAAAAATTTATAAACCAAATTCTACTAATATTTTTAGAATATTCCCTGGTGATCTTACGGGGTCGCCAGATGACTTTTTTTTAGGTAATTATTTGAATAATTGGAGGTTTTTGTGATTATGGAAGATAATAGCAATAATGAAAGAAATTTAAAAGAAGAAGAAACAGAAGAGAAAGAGAGAAAAACATTAGTTGTGTTTCAAGGAAAGAAAATTCGAAGAATTTGGGAAAATAATGAATGGTTTTTTTCTGTAATAGATATTGTAGAAGTTTTAACTGAAAGTACTATTCCTAAGAGATACTGGGCAGATTTAAAAGCAAGGCTAAAAGAAGAAGGATTTGAAGCGTACGATAAAATCGTACAGTTGAAGTTAGAAGCAGAAGACGGAAAACTAAGAGAAACAGACTGCGCAGATACAGAAGGAATATTTAGAATTATTCAATCAATTCCATCTAAAAAAGCAGAGCCTTTCAAAAGGTGGCTTGCTCAAGTTGGTTATGAAAGAGTACAAGAAATAGAAAATCCAGAACTTGCTGGTGAAAGAATGAAGAAAATCTATGAATTAAAAGGATATTCTAAGGTATGGATTGACAAAAGATTAAGGGGAATTGCAGTAAGACAAGATTTAACAGATGAATGGAAAAAAAGAGGGGTTGAAGAGCAGAGCGATTTTGCAATTTTAACAGCAGAAATATCAAAAGCGAGTTTTGGAATGACTCCTAATGAGTATAAGAAATTTAAGGGGTTAAAAAATGAGAACTTAAGAGATCATATGACTGATTTAGAATTAATTTTTAATATGCTTGGAGAAGCATCTACTTCAGAAATTGAAAGAGTGCAAAATCCTGAAAAATTTAAAGAACATATTAGAGTCTCAAGAAAGGGTGGAGAAATTGCAAAGAATGCCCGGCTTGAATTAGAAAATGAAACAGGAGAAGATGTAATTATTGATGAAAATTATTTAACTCAAACAGAAAAAGAAGCTAAAGAAAAGAAAAGAAAGAAAAAATTAATTGAAGTGGAAAATTTAAATTAAAGAATAAAATGGCAGAAAATAACAATAACGAAAGAAAATCTCCCGAAGAAATTAAGCAAAAGATACTCGAAGCGCTTAATAACAAACCCTTAAATGCCCAAGAAATAAGCAAAGCTATAAACTCTAATTGGAGCACCGCCAAAGTTTATGTTCAAGAACTCGTTCATGAAAAGAAAGCTAAAGAACTTTACTTTGGAGAACAGGTAATATATCAGAAAATTATTGAGGATACTTATTTTAGCATACCCATAAAAGAAAAAGAGAGAAATATGCTAAAATTCATATTTTACAATGCTATACAAAAATATAAAGAAGCAACTGGAAAAGATATAAAGAAAACTCAAATAGCAAAACTTTGCGCAGAAATAAATACAGAGCTTAATCTTAATCTTCCTATTGTTTGGTATATATATGGTCCAATGCCTTTAATGATAATAGATAGCCAAAAAGATTATTCCACAGATTTTATTCCAGAAAATGCAGAAAAGATAAAAAAAGCAATTGAACAATGGGTAAAAAATAACACTAAATATTTAATAAGAGAACTAAGAGTAGAGTATTATCAAAAATCTAAAAATACTATTTATATATTAAAAGAAAGTATTTACAGAGAGTTAGAAACTAAAAAGTACAATTCAATTCCAGGTCTTTTTTTTGAATTCCTTACTGCAACACTCTCCTATGACAAATCTTTTGAGGAAATAATGAGCGAGTTTTATGGAATAATATCTGGAGCAAATTATATTAAATTATTTGATAAATCCGAATTCCAAAATAAATTCCTATTGGCATTCGATTCGCTTTGGAAATATATTGCTTCAAGAATGCTAATAGATTCATTAATAAAAATAGGTTATTCAAAACAAGAAATATCAATATTGCTTGGGCAAATATTAGAAAACAAATATCATATAACTATAGATAATATAGGAGAATTAAGAGAGATATACATAGAAAATCTTCCAGAAAAACTAACACCTCCTAAATTAACTGCAATAAATGATAAAGCAAGAGAAGTCATAGACAAATGGATGGATAGTGGAGTATGGAGAGAATAAGATGGATTCTTTTTTAGATACAACTGTAATAGTAAAATATATTGAATATGATTATATAAAAGAACAATTAAGGAAAAAATGTTTTGAACATATTAAATCTTCAAATACTAAAATATTTATCTCTTTTATAGTTAAAGAGGAGTTAGAGAGAGTGATTCTTAAGAGAAAAGAGATATATGAATGTGTTTTAAAAAAAATAAAAGACTCTAATTATGAATTAGATTATAAAAAAACCATATACTTGGATAATCAAAATATTATTTTTGCTCAAGAATTGTACTTAAAGCTCAAAGATAAGAATATAAATAAATTAAGACAAGAATTTGATTATGAAATAGATTTTTTAAAAGCTTCTTTAGATTTATTTATAAAAAACAATGTTAATGATATATCAATAACAAAACTTGATTTGGATGATTCTATTCTTTCAATTATTCATGATTTTATATATGATTTTGCAGATTGCAGGGTATTAACAAGTGCGATACAAATGCAACAGAATAAAGAAATATTCTTTTTTGTAACAGCAGATCAACATTTTGACCCCAATGGATATAAATTTATAAAAACTGAGCCAAGACTTGAAAATTACAAATTTCCAACCTTAAAAAATATTTTATATGAAGATTAGATTTTCTTATCTTCCACCCAACTCCACCACTCTTCCCTACCTATTATCACATGGTCCAAGACTTTCACATCAATTTCTTCTCCTGCGCTTATTAATCTCTTTGTTATATTCAAGTCCTCTTGACTCGGGGAAGGATCCCCACTTGGATGATTATGCACAAGTATAATCTTTGATGCGCTGTTTTTAATTGCGGGCTTAAAAACTTCCCTCGGATGAATTATTGAAGCATCCAAAATTCCCTTGCTTATTAATTGTTCACCAATTATATTATTTTTTGTATCTAACATCAAAACATAAAAATTCTCTTGCTTTTCATCTTTTAATCTATCGTGCATAATATTAAACACATCTTGGGCACAGGTTATTCTTTTAATTGGATGCTTTGATTGATTAATTCTCTTTTGAATTTCTGCAATAGTTAATATCTCCATTGCCTTGCTTGGTCCTATTCCCCTTATCTTTTGAAGTTCTTTTAATGAACAATCAAATAGTTTATCTAAACCATATTCGGATATAAGTCTATTTGACATATCTATTGCATTTTCTCCCAGAGTTATTTTTCCCTCCTTATTCTTTGTTTCTCTTGTTCCTACTCTTAATAATATTGCAAAAAGCTCAGCATCACTCAGAGCTTCTGGACCATATTTAAGAAATCTTTCTCTGGGCCTGTTCTCTTTCGGAATATCAAGGATTTTCATCTTTTGTTTATGACACTCTTATTATAAAGAAATATGAGAGAAGGAAGTTTTTATTTATTATTATTTATCATTGTTAATTACTTTAGGGATTATTATGAGTTTTATATAATTAAGAAAATTATAAAAACTTTGTTTTAATGAATATTAAATGAACAAGAACTATAATGAAGAATTAAAAGAGTTGATTGGAAAATAACCATGGCAATAAAAGTACATTATGATGAAGAAGATGATATATTTACCGTTTATGATAATGAACATAAACCTTCAGAAACAATTGAATTTTCAGAATTTCTAAATTTAGATATAAACAAGGATAAGAGCATTGTCGGAATGGAAATATTTTATGCAAGCGAGTTCTTTTTTGCTATAAACAAGTTAATCACTAAGAATATATTAGAATCTGCAAAAGATATCACTGTCGAATGCAATAATTATAGAAATAATTGGTTTATTAGTCTAGTTTTTAATTATGAAGGACACAAAATAAAAGTCCAAATGCCTCCTTTAAGGAAATCAGATTATACAAGTCCATTAATAGCAAGTTGTAATTAATATTTTATTTCTTAATCACAATATAAGATTTTACTAATATAATTAATAATAACTCTATTTCCATTCAGTTAACAAGTATTAACATTTAGTTAATAGTCTTTTTATTGTGGACATACTTATTTGAGATTATAATTACAATATAAGATTTTACCAATATAATTACTTTTTATATAATTCCCTCACACAAACCGAAACATTTAAAAGTAGGATATTCTTACTTTCTTACAATATGGAAATAACAAAGATGAGTTCAAAAGGGCAGATTGTAATACCTCAAAAAATTAGAAATGAGTTAAACATGGAAGAAGGTTCAGTAATAGCAATAGAAAAAATGAAAGATATCATTGTAATAAGAAGGATAGATACAGATTTAGTAAATCAATTCAAAGAAGGATTAGAAGATTTAAAATCAGGAAGAGTAAGAAGAGTTATTAAAAATTAATATTTTGATGTTTTTAATAATTATTCTTTTTATTGTGAACATATTTATTTAAGATTATAATCACAACATAAGATTTTACCAATATAATTACTTCTTAGAATACTTTTTCTTAATTTGTGTAATTATTTCACCATATTTAGTATATCAAAAAACTTAAATATCTATGTTTCATGCCTTTAATATGAATGAAAAGACATGCAGATTTTCATATAGCGATTTAGATGACAATCTTATAGTTTCTTGCAAAGAAGAAAATGAAAATGTTAAAGAAAGATTTGGACTTGGTAATTTTATATTTAACCTTACGGGAAGGGGGAAAATTGTTGGAGTACAAATATTAAATGCTTCAGAAGTATTGCCAGAATATAATATTAATCCTTCTTTGTTAGATGAATTAAAATCAGTTAATTTAATTGTTGCAAAGAAAAATGACTGTTTAGGAGTTGCTTTAATTCTTGCATTTAAGAGTCAAGAAGGAAAAATTTCAATACCTTTAATGAACTTTTCTAAATAAATTTATCTTTATAATTTTTTCTTAAACTTTTCTCAAATCTCTTATAATTAACCTTGCTGTGAATGCCATTTATTATTAAAGGAGGATTTTTATCTAATGCAAGAGCAATTGTTACAAATGTACCGTCTTCTAGTTCATAATGAAATCCATAATGTTTCTCTCCCCTCTCATTTTCTCTAAGTTCAATGCTCTTTATTAATTCAAATCGGGTAAATGTTTTATTTAATAAATCAATATCACTGGCTTTTTCTAATATTGAAAATTCAAAATGGAAAGTTTTTTTAAAATCTTTGAATGAATAACCTTTTATTCTTTCAACAATCTTCTTTATCTCTTCCTCATTTTTATATATTTCAATAATATTTATTTTCATCCACAGATTAAATGAGATTTATATATAAAAGATTATCTCTTTCTTCATCCAACAACCCCAATCAACTTAACACTAAGATTATAATTACAATATAAGATTTTACAAACATAATTACTTTTTATAAGAACCCTCACCTATTAACCTTATCAACTATGGCCGAATCGGCTGTCTTCTTCTCCGAATCTTTCTTTGTCAAAGGTCCAATTACTTTAACCAATAATCCAGGCAGTCCTGTTCCAACTGGAACCGGCTGATTCAATATTATATTTTCTATAACGCTAAGCAACTTATCTTTTCCGCCTTTAATTGTTGCTTTTACAAATTGTGGAACAGGGGTTTCAAATGTAGCTCTTGCCAATATTGAAGACTTCTGCGCTATTATTCCCATTCTTGTAACTCCTTTAATTTCTCCTGAATTAGTCATAGCATCAGCAACGAGTTTTAAGTGTCTTACATCAATATCCAATCCCTGCGATTTAAGAACTTCTTTTATTTCATTCATAAGCAATTCTCTCGCAACTTCAATTCCGAATGTTTCAGCAACTTCATAAAAATCATTAGATATTGTTTTATCTTTATTGACTTCTTTTAATTCTATTATTTCTTTCAAATTTGTTCCTAAAGTAACTATGACAAAATTATTATCTCTCTTTACAACTAAAATTTGCTCTACTCCTTTTATTCCAGATATTATAGTTTCCTTAAGTTTTTCTTTAAGTTTGTAAATTTCTTTAAATCCAAGACTTTCATCTGCTTGCAATGTTATTGAATCTTGTTTTTCTTTTACTTTAAATCCAATTTCATTTAATTTTTCAACTATTTTCTTTACAGATGAATGAGTTTGCTTTAATCCTTCCTTATTTATTCTTATTTCTATTTTTTTATCACCGAAATCAAGATTTATTTCTGAGGCAATTTCTTTAAGCTTAACTTCTTTTATTTTCTCAGCAACAAATTTTGAACCTTCTTCACTATTATTTTCTTTATTTAGGTATATTTCCATCTTTGGTGATGAAGGTTTCTTTCTTGCATCAAATATTTCTATTAATCTTGGCAAACCAGTAGTAACCTGCATTTCAGCAACACCTGCCATATGGAATGTTCTTAAAACCATTTGAGTTGAAGCTTCACCAAAAGATTGTGCAGTTACAATTCCTATTGCTTCTCCAGGATCTAATTTTTCCTTAAGATGAGCTTTTGTAACATCAATTCCATCGTCCCCATACTTAAATTCAATTATATTGTTATTGCTGTCTCTTACAGTCTCATCATACTCAACTCTTAAATCTTGAAGAGCATTTGCAAGTCTTCTATAAAGATAACCTGATTTTGGAGTTCTCAATCCTGTATCCATAAGAGAATCTCTTCCTGTTATTGCCTGGAAGAAAAATTCATCTGGCTTTAATCCTTTTATGAATGAGCTTTTTATGAATCCTCTTGATTTAGGAGATAAATCTCCTTTTTTGAAAAAAGATAAAGTTCTTTCATTATAACCAAAGTCTACTCTCTTATTTCCCAAAGCCTGTTGTCCAACACAAGAAGCCATCTGAGTAATATTAAGAATATTTCCTCCACCTCCAGACTTTATCATGCTGCTAACTGGATTTGTTTTAGGGAATTCTTTTTTAACTATCTCTCCAATTTTTGTTCTTACTTCATTAAGTGTTTGAAGAACTCTTATTTCTCTTGATTCTTCTTTTGTTTTTCCTGGAATAAGTTCCAATACGCCAGTATTATAAGATTCAATTATTTCAAGAGCCTTTTTCTGCGCTTTTTCAATAATTTCATCGCATGCTCTAAGAATATTTTCATCTAAATCTAAATCATTAACTGAAATTGTTATTCCTCTATCACTCAAATAATTTTTTCCCAAACTGAATGCTTTCTTTATTATTTTGAAAGTTTCTTCCCTTCCTATTTCTTTATCAAGAATTTTAACTAATTCTCCGTCTTCACTTCCAAATGCAGTTTTATCTATAACTCCCTTTACTACTTCCCCATCTTTTATTGTCATTGAATCATTTGAAAAATTAAACTTTGGAAGTATCTTTGAGAATATTTCCATTCCAGTTATAGTCTTTTTTGTAATATGCGCATCAATATTTGAATTGAATAATAATTGATTTGCATAATCTGATGAAAATTCTTCAAGTCCCAAAAGATAATTTCCAGTTATAGCATCTCCAATGCATCCAATAAGACTTGTGTTATTTTTTGGGGATATTAAATTTCTTTTTACATCAAGAAGTATTTTAGCTTCAGCTCTTGCTTCTTCATTTTGCGGAGAGTGAATGTTCATTTCATCACCATCAAAATCTGCGTTGTAAGGAGCTGCAGCAGCAGGATGCAATCTGAAAGTTCTTCCCGGCAAGACTCTTACAAAGTGCGCCATAAGGCTTCCCCTGTGAAGGCTCGGGTGTCTGTTGAATAAAACTATATCTCCATTCTGCAAATGTCTTTCAACTTGATATCCTACAGCAAGTTCATTTATTATTTCTTCTTTCAAATCAACAGAAATCTTTTTTCTCTTTCCATCACTTCTTATAACATAATTTGCACCAGGATATTCTTCTCCTCTCTGAATTAATTTTTTTAATTTTTCCATATTCAAATCATTAACAGTTTCAGCCACAGTAACCACTCTTGCAATTTCAAAAGGAATTCCAACTTCATTTATTTCTATGCATGGGTCTGGGGAAATTACTGTTCTTCCAGAATAATTAACTCTTTTGCCCGCTATATTTTTTCTTATTCTTCCTTCTTTGCCTTTTATTCTTTCTGTAATTGTTTTCAAAGGTTGTCCACTTCTATGTCTTGCTGGTGGAATTCTTGTTACAGTATTATCAAAGAATGTTGTTATATGGAATTGTAATAAATCCCATAAATCTTCTATTATAACTTCTGGAGCTCCAGCGTTGAGGTTTTCCCATAATCTTTGGTTAGCTCTTATAATATCAGAAAGTTTGTGTGTTAAATCATCTTCACTTCTTTCACCAGATTCAAGAATTATGCTCGGTCTCACAGTTACTGGAGGAACAAGAAGAGAAGTTAAAACAGCCCATTCAGGTCTGCATGCAACAGGATTAACAGCTATCTTTTTTAATTCTTCATCAGGAATTTTAACAAGCGTTTCTCTTATTTCTGTAGGGAATATTCTTGTTTTGCCCTTGTAGAAAGTTGTAGGTTTATCTAATCTTACTCTTTCTTGAATTGCTTGACAATGAGGACATTTCTTTGAATCTTTTGCTTTTTTAGCTCTTTGACTTGGAGTGTATTTATCCAAATCTTTATCCTGCAACATTAATTTTCCACATTCTTGACAGAAACATCTAAGACCCATTTCAATTAATGGAACATATTTAAGATGAATTAGAGATCTGGCTAAATCAATGCTTCCAGGATGCCCTAAGCATTCTTTTATTCTTCCTCCGCATGTTCTACATCTAACTCCAGGATCAACTGCACCCAATCTTAAATCCATTAATCCGCCGTCGACAGGATAACCATCTATATCATAAAGTTCTGGTGTAACTATTTTTGCGCATGAAATCTTTTTAATCTGGTCAGGACTAAGCAAACTGAATCTCATTTCTCCTATTTTTTTTCTTATTGGTTTGAACATTTTAATTTTTATTTATTATTCATAAATTTATTTGGGTTATAATTTATCTTTTGGTTTTCTTTATTTAATTCATTGTTTGTTGGATGATATATATCACAATTACAATCTTGAGCATATTCACTCCATAAACCTCTTAATGGAGAATCTTCAACTAAACTTTTTGTTATAATTTCTTCTGCCATTTTAATTTGAATAACCCTCCATTTTTGTTTCAAATCTGCCATAATGAAAAGAATATAATACATTTTCTAAATCTTTAGCACGGACACATATATTGCTCCCATCAAAACCTGTAACAATAAATTTCCTATTTACATCCTCCGGATCAATTCCACTCATCCCTCCACTTGATTTATATTTTGTAACTAATTCATCTTTAGCTTCTATAGTTAATTGAACTGTATCTCCTTTAGTTATTTTTTCTAGTGCCATTTTATTCGTATTTATTCTTCAACTCAAATGTTGTGTTTATATGTAATCCCTGCAACTCCCCTAAGAGAAGTTTAAATGCATATGATATTTCAACAAGTTCCGTCTCTTCGCTATTACACATTGGACATGCTGTTTTTCCTCTTATATTATCTTCAATTGCAATTGTTCCGCACTTTGTGCATATAGGAAGAGTAACTTTATCTGAATCATATCTTTCTTTCAATAATAATGAAGCCCCATGAGCAACAAGTGCTTGCTGTTCCATTTCTCCAAGTCTTAATGCTCCTCCTCTTGATCTTCCTTCAATAGGCTGTCTTGTAAGCAAAGCAATTTTACCTGAAGCTCTTCCATGCATTTTATTTCCTACCATGTATTTTAATTTCAAATAATATAAATCTCCAACAAAAATTCTTGATATAATCTTTTTTCCAGTAATTCCATTGTACATTGTTTCTTTTCCGTCAAATCTGAATCCCATTCCTTCAAGTTGTTCTTCAAGTTCTTTTTTGCTCATTCCTGAAAATGAAGTTCCATCAACAACTTCTCCTCTTAAAGAACCAACTTTTCCTGCAAGCAATTCTAATAAATATCCCACAGTCATTCTCGAAGGCAAACCGTGAGGATTGAAAATAACATCTGGTCTTATTCCTCTTGATGTAAATGGAATATCTTCTTCAGGGACAATCATTCCTATTACTCCTTTCTGTCCGTGTGCTGTTGCAAATTTATCTCCAAGTTCTGGAATTCTCTGGTCTCTTGTTTTAACTTGAACAATTTTATTTCCTTCATTATCTTCGGTTATGAAAACAGATTCAACAATTCCTTTTTCTTCTTGTCTCATTGCAACACTTGATTCTTTTTTTGTTCTTATAGAAATTTCTCTGGCTTCAGAAAGGAATTTTGGAGGAGACATTTTTCCTATCATAACTTCTCCTTCATTTACTTCTGTTTCAGGAGATATAATTCCATCGTCTTCTAAATATCTATAACTTGATTCCATTCTATAACCTGAAGCGTCTTTTTCTGGCATAGCAATTTCATCTTTTAATCCTCCAGCATAATTCATTTCTATAGCTGAGTAAGGTCTGAAATAGAAACTTCTTCCAACTCCTCTGTCAAGACTCCCTTTATTTAATATTAAAGCATCTTCCATATTATATCCTTCATAACTCATTATTGCAACAACAAGATTTTGTCCAGCAGGATAAGTGCTTAATGTATCATAAACAAAACTTCTTACTATAGGTTTTTGAGGATATTGAAGTATGCTAACATCTGTATCTAATCTGCATAAATAATTTGCAGCATACAAGCCAAGAGCCTGTTTTTGAGTTTTACTTCCTCTGTTTAATCTTGAACTCTGGTCGTGATTTCCATATGGAACTAAACTTGTAACAGTTCCAAATAATGCAACAGGGTCAATTTCTAAATGAGTGTGTTCTTGAGTTATGCTTTCTTCATTTAATGCAACAAGAGCATTTTCTTCTTCTGCAGCGTCTATATATTCAATTATTCCATTTTCAACAAGATTTTTCCATTTTGTTTCTCCTTGTTCCATCTGAACAAGATGTTCACTCTTCAATTTGGATATTCCATTTTCAACAATTATTAAAGGCCTCAAAACTCTTCCTGATTCAGTTGATATATAAACAGTTTTTATTCCTTCATCTTCTCTAAAACTCATTTGTATAGGAAGTTGATTCTCTCTTCTTTTTTCTTTTATTTGCTTTACAAATTTTTTCCCATCATTAATGCTTCCTATAAACATTCCATTGTAGAAAACATCATAATTTCCAATTCCTTCTTTGTCAAGTTCAAGAGTTTCTAATTCTTTCATGAATTTGTTTTCATCAATTTCAACACGTGTTGAAACTCTGCTAAGTATTGCAAGATTTTTTCTAAGTCCAATTTCTGTTCCTTCAGGAGTTTCTATAGGACAGAATCTTCCGTAGTGAGTTGGATGAAGAGTTCTTGCCATAAAGTTTTCCTGATCACCAGGAAGCATGCTTGAAACTCTTTGCAATTGTGAAATTGTTGCGAGATAATTTGTTTTATCAATATTTTGAGTTATACCACTTCTTTCTCCTGTCCACGAGCCTGTTGCAATAGCAGATTCAATTCTGTGAGAAAATAAAGTTGATTTAGCAAGAACTTTTATAGAAAAGAATTTTTTTCTTTTTGAAGATTTTTGAAGAGAATATTGAATATCCCTTACTAAAATTCCAAGATTAACTCTGAACAAAGTTGCAAGCAAATCACCAGATAATCTTACTCTTTTGTTTGCATAATGATCTTTATCTGTTCTTAATTTTGGATTTTCTTTAGCAATTAAAAATTGTTTTATAAATTTGCAAAGAGTTACAGCTTTTTTCATTCTATCTTCTTTTTTTTGTCCTATATGGGGGAAGAGATAAGAATCAATTCTTTGTTTAACTCTGTCGAGGATTTCTTTTTTTGTTCCTTGCAAATTTGTTTTTTCAGCAATATACATCATTGCATCTTCTTTTTCAGCCATATTTGCAAATTCATATAAATTAACTATAACACTGTCAGTTTCTTTTCCCATATATTTTGATATGTCTGACTCTTTTGTCAATCCCAAAGCTTTGAGAAGAACAACTGCAGGAATATCCTTAAATCTGCTGAATGAAACATTGAATATTCCTTCTTTATTCTCTGTTATTGTTACTGGAATTCTGTAAGTTCCTTTCAATGAAAATAATTTCAATATAAGATCGCCTTTCTTGTTGTTTTCTATAAATGGTTGATTTTCTGCAAGGTCCTCTGCCATAATCATAACTCTTTCATTTCCTTTTATTATGAAATATCCTCCCGGGTCTAAAGGATCATTATAATTTGCTATCAATTCATCTTTTGACATTCCAACAGTATTACATACTTTGCTTCTTACCATGACAGGAATTTTTCCAATTTCAACAACTTCTGAATCAATTTGATCATCTTTTTTTACAGTTAATTCAAGAGTTATAGGAGCAGAATAGGTGAGGTTTCTTAATTGGGCTTCTGAAGGATAAAGAAGTGAAGTGCTTCCATCAGCTTCAGTAACTTTTGGCTTTTTAACTTCAATTTTACCAAGAGTGATTTCAAATTCTTCATTATTTACAGTTTCAGAAATTTCATTGACAATTTCCTGAAGTTTTTTTTCAATAAAATTATTAAAAGAAATTATATTTGATTCGACGAGCGAGTGCTCTTTCAGATAATTTTTAACTATTATATGTCCTTGTTTTTCCATTTTGAAAAATTAAACCACAACTCTAAAATATAAATTTATTTTGTCATCCTCAGCTCTCTCAACTTTTATAACATCTCCGACGTTGCAGCCTTCTGGCAATGCAGTATCAGTTGCGAGAATTTTTGGAACTTGAGATTTAGAAATATTAAATTTTTTTAACAATTCTTGAGCTTCTTTTTCGCTGAGTTTTGTATGTTTGGGTTGTAGAATGTGCATCTTTTTTTGTTCCGATATTTAATCCTCAGCACCTGGGCCACAGGATAAATGTTTAACAACTATGTGATAATAAAAGATACCAAAAATTCATTTAAAAACCTTTGGGTAGCAAAGGTTTTTTTGGGGTTTGAACAATAAGGGGTTTAGTATTTGTGCAAAGCTTATATTAATGAAAAATGTATAGAATAATATAACTACTTTTTGTTATATTTTCCAGAGAGAATGAATTTATTTAATTCTTCTAAATCAATTCTTTTTTCTAGACTAATATTTTCACAATTCGTCTTTGTACAGAAATTAAAGCCAATACCTAAAATGTGCCTTCTCAGATTTATTATTTCTATTTCTTCTTTAGAGGAAAGATTGCTAAAAAAATATGGAGAACTTATACCCCATTTGTCAGGAGTATATTTAAGTTCAAATCCTTTTGATTCTAAATAATTTCTTAATGATTCATATCCAGAGTTTTCCTGATATTTTAATACAAAATCCGTTCGTTTTTTTGTTATTTCTATATCCTTTGGAGCAACTTCTCTTTTAAACCTAAATTTTGCTCTAAGGGTTGTTTTTAGATTTCCTTCTTCTGATTTTTTAGTTGTCAATTCATAACTATACATAGAAATCAAATTAATTAACCCTTTTTAATAATTATTATACTGAGAAACATACTATAAATTCATGGCCCCGATGGGATTTGAACCCACGACAGCTGGATTAAAAGTCCAGTGCTCTACCAGACTGAGCTACGGAGCCATATCTCAGAAAATGAGATGTTGAAAAAAGAGAGAATTAGTTTATAAAATTATCTTATAGAGTAGCTATGTGTAAATCCTAAGTCATAAAATTTGGATTTATTTTCCATTCATATTTTGCTCTGTTCAGAACATTAATATTATGATTAATCCATCTTAACGTTTCTTCATTTATTCTCGCTGATTGGATG
>Ga0265292_1001434_pt1 | contig 20982 bp, 13 predicted proteins | sample Munlanlewell296A_FD_189080 | JGI IMG/M metagenome (GOLD analysis project Ga0265292, IMG submission 189080) | Leachate microbial communities from a municipal landfill in Southern Ontario, Canada - Leachate well 296A | ecosystem: Engineered > Solid waste > Landfill > Unclassified | place: Canada... | reverse complement strand
TCGACGCACGGCATACTGAGGACGCATGGCGCAAAAACAGGCGCGTGGAGTTCATTGTCAGATGATGGACATATTGAGGAGGAGATATGAAGAGATCTGTATTGTTGGGCATGGCTGCGCTGGCATTGTGTCAGATCCCGGCACAGCTTCGTGCGGAGAGCCCGGCCGTCCCGCAGGTCATAGGCTTTCACTCCGTGATCGCGGATGAAGGAGGGAATCCGATCCCGGACGGAGACGTTACTATCGACTTCAGAATCACCGACGCCGCCGGGACCGTGCTCTATGAGGAGAGACAGGGAGTCGCGTCCGTCGGAGGGCTCGTCTCGGCGCTCATAGGAAACGGGCTCACAGGCGACGGAGCGCCGACCGGCGGCGTGCCGATGGGCGTGCTCGATCCGCAGGGCGCGCGCTTCATCGAGGTCGCGGTCGAAGGGGTCACGACCTTGCCGCCGATGGAGATCGCCTCGGTGCCCTACGCGGCCTACGCGCAAGAGGCGCTCGGCGTGGCGGACGGGAGCGTCTCCTTTGAGAGCCTGGACGCGGATGCCATGCAGCTCATCGCGCAGGCGCTGACAAAAGGGAAAGACGCATCGCAGATCCTCCTGCGCGACGAGCTGCCTACGCTCTACAGCGCTTCGTCCGCCGCATCCACGATCGGCGTTGCGCCTGGACTCGCATATTCGGGCGCCAGCCACTTGCAGGAAACTCTTGGAGATCTGGACAAGGCGATTGTCGCGCGCGACGCGCGAATCAATACGGAGATAAATGACCGGAGTTCGGCTATCGCGGCAGAGGCGCAGGCAAGGACGGGTGCCGATTCCTCGGAGGCGGGCTCCCGCTTGGCCGCAGATTCCTCGGAAGCGGGCGTCCGCTCGGCCGCAGATTCCTCGGCGAATTCATCGATTGTTGATCTGCAAGGTCGCATGCAGGCGATAGAAAACCCGCAGCGTTTATCATTCAACCGAAGCGCGTGGGGGACGGTCTCTCTCTCCGGCGGAAATGCGGTCATGCACGGGGCGAATGCGAGCGCCGCATATCTGGGCTCGAGCTTGTACCGAATAACTTTCGACCAGCAGATGGCAGACGATCTCTACGCGGTTGCCGTGACGCCGGCGAACAACTCAAATTCGCAGGGCGGCGCTTATCCGCTCAGCGTGAGCAGCAAAGACGCGGGCGGGTTTACCATTTCATTGGGAAATATGTCGCCGCAGAAATTCGACTTCGTCGTCATGGGAAATTGACGGGTACCGATATGGCCCTTCAGGCGGCAAGTTCGCATCCGATCAATTGAACTGACACTGATCGTTGACCTTGAAGAGGTCTGTGCTGCAGTTGTCCAGCACGCCTGCCCAGAAGCCCATCCATCCCGTACCCCCGAGTGCGGCCGCGCCCTTCTGGATCGAATTGAAATAGAATGCGAATTCCACGTCGATAAAGCGCGCTGCAAAACCGTCCAAGCTGTCGTAGTTGGCTTTCCTGGATTCGATCATCGCGCGCGCGCCTGCGAACAGCGCATGTTCAAGGATCTGTGTGGCGACGTAGCGGCCGTCCGAAGGCTTTGCCTTTGCATACTTATAGAGCCCATCGGCTGAGTCGAGTATCCTCATAAACGATGGCTGGTTCGACGAATACTTGCGCGCGTAGATAGTCGCGAGATCTACGAGATCGGTGTCCAGGAATTTCCCGTCATGCTGCGGCTTGCCCGCAACAGCATCCGTCGCGTCCAGCCGTTTCATCGCATCGATCGCGGGCCTTGCCCACGCAGGAAAAGATTTGTCCCATGCACCCATTGCGCCGGCTATCATGATATTCCTCCTGTGAAGGGCTTCCGAAGCGGCTCTATGAACACTGAACTTATCGTCTTCGCAAGATGAATGTTGCTAAGTATTCTTCAAGCTGCGGCCTTTACTGGCGGATTGATCCATGCTAGCAGGCTGGGAGTTCCAAAGGGAGGCGATAATGAAGAGGTTATTCGCTTGTTTTATTGGCTGTGCAGCCCTGGTCTTATCAGCGTCCGCCATGGCCCAGGATCCTTCTAGGCCCTCAATCTCACTCGAAACGCCGGCCTGGTTCGCGCAGCAGGCCTGTCCCGCGCCCGTCTGGAACGGGGTCATTGCGGTATGGAAGGGGACTACGGATACGCGCCACGAGAAAGTGATCGGCGTGCAGACAAAGAAGGGACAGGAGCCCATAGAGGTGGTCGCGAATCCGCCGCTCGATGCGGCGTTTGACAAGGCGCTGCGCGACCTCTTTGTCGCATGCGGCATGAAGTTCGTGGAGAAGACGGAGGGCGAGACTCCGCGGCTCTCCGCTGAGATAAAGGACTTTTACGCCGGCGTGGAGAAGAAGCTCGTCACCGGCAAGTCGGTGGCAAAGAGCATGCTCACCTTGGTGATCGACAAAGGGATCACGACGAAGACCGTGGACGTGGGGATGGAGATGGAGTCAAAGGATGTGCGCAAGGGCGACATAAAGGGGCTCACGAACGCGCTCAACAAGCTCTTTGTCGAGACGCTCAAGCAGATACCGACTACCCAGCAGTTGAGGGATCTGAAATAGGTTTTTCCAAAGTTTACCCACCAAAAGGCCGCTGACAGACCTCGTTTCACCTCAGATTTTAAAGAGTTTCCATTATTTATGTGCAGGGCCAGGCCTATCCAAACCTTGCGGATAGCGCGTCTACGGGAGAAGGACATCCGCTTTATGGAGCGATCTCCATCTTAGATGGAGTGTTTTTTATCCAAAAACTTAGCAACATTTCTGTCATGCAATCGATAACTGACCTGCGAGAGGAATTGAACCGTAAGGGGTATCTTATGCCAGTCGTCCTATCTTCATTTACTGTGGGAGCCATTGCCGTGTCGGTGGCAGAGGGACTTGGTGCGGTCTCCGGTCCGGACCCGGCTCATTCGGCTGCAGGGGAATCCGATGAAGAGACCCTGTCGATTACGTTTACGGAACCCGAGATGGGTGGGGACGAAGCGATATCCCATTTCGGGTATCGGACGGACGGGAACGTAGAAGGCTACTTCTTTGCAGTGGAAGGCCGTTCCCTGGAGCCCCCGACGAGGCATGGCCTCGCAGCCGTCAATCGCGAGGCCCCGGGGGCAAAGATTTTCTACCCAACGGAAATTCGCGGAGAGACCGGCAAGCATTTGGGGGAGCTGCTGAGAGGCATCGCTAATTACGTCCACGAATGTTATGTGCAGCCGGACAAGCCGAACTTTATTCGAAGCGTCGAGATCCTATTGGGGGATAGTGGGGTAGTAGATGCGTGGAGATGGTGGTTTTCGCGTTATGGCGAGAGGATGCATGACGTGACCGAGTGCCTGCAGGCCGTTGAGCAGGTGAAGCGGCATCCGGTTCTGACGGAAAAATACAAAGTGTTGGATAGAAAGGTTAAAGAGTATTTATCTAGGCACCCTGAAGCTGAAGAACTCATCAAGCGCATCACGGAAGAGATCCTATACTCTCCCTCGGTGAAAGTGCCCGGCTATGTCCTCCTGGATGCCGCGAATGCCGGCAGATTATTGGATCTCAAGACTGGGCCCAGTACAAACCTCAATAGTAAGATGCTGAATTGGTCCAGGGCTTATGAAATAGAGTTGGAAGAACTAAGTGCTTACAAACACAGCCTGGCAGGCTGGATACCACAGGAGGCCATGGACGGTTTTCTTAAAGGTAATCTAGGAAAGCTGGGCTTCGATCGATTTGACAGATTGAGCGAGAAGGAGAAAGAGGCCGTCGCGAGGTTCATGTTGCGGCGGATGAAGGATCGCGCAAAAGGAATGACATCGGAGGCAAGAAGAACTGTGAAAGCGTTGTCCGATGACGGGCGGCGAGTTGCGGAAAGCCGTGGCAGGGGATCAGTCAGACGCGGTTGAGGAGCCCGGCGCCGGCTGCTGCGTAATGAATGAGAGCAGCATTGCCCCGACGATAGCGCCCGCAGCGCCGTACGCGAACGCGGCCCATGAACCTATCTCGGTCCAGAGCGCGCCGGCGATAGAACTGGCCGCGAGCGCTGCGATACCTGTGACGGTGCCGAGCAGGCCCAACGCCCCAGCCCGAATTTCTTTAGGCACAAGATCCACTGCAAACGCCTTGCCCACTCCGTCGGTAGCGGCCGTATACAATCCATAGACTCCGAAGAGCGCCCAGATGTGCCACCCTGCCACCGAGATCGCGAATCCTAGATAGACAAGCGCGAAGACCAAAAGCCCGCCGACCAGCACGACCTTGCGGCCAACTTTGTCCGAAAGATTGCCGAGCACGGGCGACGATGCGGCATAGATGCTGTTGTAGAACGCGTATGCGAGCACGACCGTGGCGGTGCTGAACCCGACCTGTTTTGCCTTGAGGATGAGGAAGACGTCGCTCGAATTAGCCACCGCGAACACGCCCCACGCCAGGAGATAGCTGCGGAAGGGTCTGGGCAGATTTCGATACGCGATGCTGCTCGCTTGCGGCGTCTGCGGGGCATGGCCGCGCTCGCGCACCGCCAGGACCACCAAGGCGCCCAGTATGCCGGGCACGAATGAGATGAGGAAGATCGTGCGCAGGTTGTCGTGGAAGACCGAGATCAGCAGCAGCGCGAGCAAGGGTCCCAGCACTGCGCCGGCCGTGTCCATGGCGCGATGCCAGCCGAAAGCGCGGCCGCGGAATTCCTGCGAGATCGAGTCCGCAAGGAGTGCGTCGCGCGGGCTCACGCGCAGCCCCTTGCCGAAGCGATCCGCGACGCGCGCGAAGAGTACGAGCGGCCAACCCGCGGCCAGCGCCATGAGCGGCTTTGCGATCGCGGATATGGAATAGCCCGCAAAGACGAAGGGCCTTCGCTTGCCGGTGATATCGGAGATGCGACCGGATACGGTCTTGAGCAGGCTCGCCGTGGCCTCTGCCGCGCCCTCGATCACGCCTACGATAGCCATGGGCGCGCCGAGCACGGTCGTGAGAAAGATCGGGATCAGCGGATAGAGCATCTCGCTCGACACGTCGGCCAGGAAAGAGACTATGCCGAGCTTGACCACGTCGGGATTGAGCCCGCGCAGCGGTCCTCTGGCATAAGTTCGGTTGGGATCTCTCATTTTACTAATGCAACTACGCTTCGTTCGTCGCAGTTTCGTTCGTAGCGAGCTCCTTGATCGGGTCGCGGTGTACGTTGGCGCCGATGCGCATGCCGTAGAATGAGCGATACACGAAGAAGAGGCCTGCAACGAGCAGCACGCACCCGATCCAGAATGCCGTCTCCTTGGCCGAGACCGCGATTTCCGCGGCGAGCAGACCAAAGAGTGTGGTGAATTTGATGATCGGATTGAGCGCGACTGACGACGTGTCCTTGTAAGGATCACCCACCGTGTCGCCGATCACAGTGGCGGCGTGGAGTAACGTGCCCTTTTCCTTGAGATCTACCTCCACGATCTTCTTTGCGTTGTCCCAGGCGGCGCCGGCGTTGGCCATGTACATGGCCTGAAAGAGGCCGAATACCGCGATGGAGATAAGGTAGCTGGTGAAGAATACCGGGCTCATACACGCGAACGCGAGGGTGAGGCAGAAGAGCACGCCGAATATATTGACCATTCCGCTCTGCGCGTACTGCGTACAGATGCGCACGACTTCCTTTGAATCTTTGAGAGATGCCTTAGTGGCGCCCTCGAGCCTGATGTTGTGCTTGATATAAGCGACCGCCCGGTACGCGCCGGTTGTGACCGCCTGCATCGATGCGCCGGTGAACCAGTAGATCACGGCGCCGCCGGTTATGATACCGAGAAGCGCCAGGGGGTTGAGCAGATCGAGTTTGAGGTTGAGGAGCAAAATGATCGAGAAGATCATCGTGGTGGCTCCGATCACCGCAGTTCCGATGAGCACGGGCTTTGCCGTGGCCTTGAATGTGTTGCCAGCCGAGTCGTTTTCCTCGAGCCTCTGTTTTCCGTTTACGAAGTCAGGGGTAAAGCCGAACTCTTTCTCGATCTCTGCCTTGGCGTTAGGGAGCTCCGCGATCTGGCTGAGCTCGAAGATGGACTGCGCGTTGTCGGTGACAGGGCCGTAGCTGTCCACCGCGATGGTGACCGGTCCCATGCCCAGGAAGCCGAATGCCACGAGGCCGAACGCGAAGACCGTGGGGTAGATCATGTAGTCGCCGAGGCCCTGCGTGGATGTGATGTAGGCGACCGTCATGAGGGCCACGATCACCATCCCCTTCCAGAACGCGCCGAAGTTGCCGGCCACGAGCCCCGAGAGGATCGTGAGAGAGGCGCCGCCCTCGCGTGATGCGGTGACGATTTCCTTGACGTGCTTTGATTTTGCAGAGGTGAATATCTTGGTGAATTCCGGAATGAGTGCGCCCGCGATCGTGCCGCAGCTTATGATCGTGGCGAGCTTCCACCAGAAGCCCGGGCCCATGTCGTTGAGCATGAGCCAGCTCACGCCAAAGGTGACGCCGATCGAGAGAAGCGAAGTGAGCCAGATGAGATGCGTAAGCGGCGCTTCGAAATTGAACTTGTCCTTCTTTGCATACAGCGCGCGCGAGATGAGGCTGTTGAGCGCATAGGAGCCGATGGACGTGATGATCATGAGTATGCGCATCGAGAAGATCCAGATGAGCAGCTTGGCCTGCAGCATCTCCCAGCCCGCGACCTTGGCCACGCCGCCGTCCGGTCCGAACTCCATGCCTGTGGCCAGGACGATAAACGTGATGAGCGCCACGCCGGTGACGCCGTAGGTCTCGAATCCGTCAGCCGTGGGGCCGACCGAATCGCCTGCATTGTCGCCAACGCAGTCGGCTATGACGCCAGGATTGCGAGCGTCGTCTTCCTTGATCTTGAAGACGATCTTCATGAGGTCGGAGCCGATGTCTGCGATCTTTGTGAAGATGCCGCCGCAGATACGCAGCGCCGAGGCGCCGAGAGATTCGCCGATCGCAAAGCCGATGAAGCACGCGCCCGCGTTCTCAGGCGCTATGAAGAGCAGGATCGAGATCATCATTATGAGTTCGACGCAGATGAGCAGCACGCCGATGGACATGCCCGAGCGGAGCGGGATCTCCATGATGCTGATCGGCTTGCCGTAGAGCGATGCAAAGGCGGTGCGGCTGTTGGCGTATGTGTTGATGCGCATGCCGAACCAGGCGACGCTGTAGGAGCCCAGGATGCCGACCACCGACCAGCCCAGGATCGTGAGCACCCTGAGGAGTTCCAAGTGACGCAGCAGGAAGAAGTAGGCGAAGATCGTGGAGCCGATGAAGAGCTCGAGCACGATGAGCAGCTTTCCCTGTTGTATGAGGTAGGTCTTGCAGGTCTCGTAGATGAGCGCGGAGACGTCGAGCATGGAGCGGTGAGCGGGCAGCTTCTTGATCTTTATGAACTCCATGAGTCCGAAACCCATGCCGAGCAGGCATATGATGATGCCGCTGCCGAGGAGCGTTGTCCCCGCGACCTCGAAGCCGAAGAAATCATAGGTGACCGCGAGCTGCGGCATGATGAGGTCCGCCTCGCTGGCCGAGGCCGTGCTCGCTGCCAGCAGCACTGCGATGAAGCCAAGACACTGCAGCAATCCTCGCCACCTGATGCTCTTCATTGTATTCTCCTCCTGTAGGTGGAAAACGCGAAAAAGTTGGCGCATCTATAAGGATACATGAAGCGAATGTCAACAAAGGGCAGGGGACTCGGACAGCAGGCTCGGATAGAAATTTGGTTTGCGGGGCTGACGGGACTCGAACCCGCAACCTTCGCCGTGACAGGGCGACGATCCAACCAATTGATCTACAGCCCCGCAAACCAAATTTCACTACAGATTTTCAAAATACCGAGACGGGACTCGAACCCCGTCAGAGGATAACAACGCTCCCTCATCGGTCGCGTTGTTGTCATTACTGCCGCGCGCTATGGCTCCGCTAACGCTTCGCCGCGCTTGCCCCTTCGCCGTGACAGCCTGCCTGCCGGCAGGCAGGGGCGACGATCCAACCAATTGATCTACAGCCCCGCCGTACAAACAATTTCCACGTTGCGCGTTTTCAATGAACCAATTCAGGGCGACGATCCAAGGCGAGCCCTTCTAACTGATGGACTAAAAATGTCAACTCACTGCTTTCCTTTACACTTTTAACTTTAAACTTTCCACTGTCTTCATGTGGGCGCTACAGGATTTGAACCTGTGACCCTCCGCGTGTAAGGCGGATGCTCTTCCGCTGAGCCAAGCGCCCGAGACGGCAGCGCACTCTGCCAATCAACAAGTCGAATATCAAGCGCGACGATCTGAATTCTGATTGCGGTTTTGATTAGATCATAATATAAAATTGGAAAAGATGTAAGCTTCAAGCCTGTATTCATTATATAAGGGGGCATATGAGACGGTTATCAATTGCGGCGATCACATTATTATTCATTATTTCAACTGGTTGCGGCTCTTCTGGTTCAGAAAATGGCGGCGGCGGCACTTCATATGAGAACATCGGCGCTGCCCTCTCGAGTGACGGCACGGAGGCCGTGGCAGGCGACAAGGACGGAAACCTCATGACCGTGAGTTCCGGCACGGCAACCTGGAAGACCCCGGATGGCAACGACATCGTGCTCTACTTTGGAGATGACGGGTATCCGACCCGCGCAGTGGTGGACGGCAACGTCATATGTTTCGACGGGTGGGATACAACAAATAATACGGTCAACGTGGGCTTTGTGCTGCCGGACGGGACGACAAAGACCGTGCATAATGTTGCAGTGGACGCGGCGATCATGTCACGGCTCGCGACTCTCATCCCCACTGTAACTCCGCAGGCACAGGTATTATCAGGGATTGAAAAGCTGCAGTTGCGGACACTGAACCCTGCAGATCTTGCCAATGCAGTGCAGTTTGGTGCAACATTGATCGGTGCAACACTCTGCGGCGTATCTATAGGTAGTGCGATAGTATCGGCAGGTGTGACCGTGCCCACGGTTGCGCTGGCGTGTGCATCCACGCTCATGTACTTCGGCACGCAGGCAGGTCTTGTAGGCGAGGATACTGCATTTGCAAGCGCTACAGGTACGACGCTCACGCTGATCGATACTGCACAGTGCGTTGGCGGCGATCCCACTGCGTGCGCCGGCATAGTTCTCACGGCAACGGCAACGATCCTTGAGACAGCGAATGCCACGATCGCAGGGCAGCAGGACGAGATCGAACTCATTGAGATGGGCCTGCAGTTCGGAGGCGGAGCGGTTCAGGTGACGCTGCAATGGGAGGCAACGGTTGATCTGGATCTGCATGTGAAGGATCCGTCGGGTGAGGAGATTTTCTACGGTCACACTTCGAGCGCCAGCGGAGGCCAGCTCGATCATGACGACCAGGACGGCGGCGATGCCTCCGGGCCCGCCAAGGAAAACATCTACTGGCAATCAAATGCGCCCGCAGGGACCTATACAGTATGGGTCCGCTATTACGGCGGAAGCGGCTCGGCAGATTATCAGTTGAGCGCATTTATCGACGGCAGTCCTGTTCTCAATACTACAGGTACGCTCACGACCCCAAGTTCCGATTCCGCGCAATCGACATTTGTATATCCGCAATGACTTGTCCTGAGCTCGGTCGAAGGGTTGACATCACAATGAGCGGCTCTTACTATGCGCCTCCTTTTGGAGGCGCATTTTTATGAACGAACTCTCCATGCTCAAGGCGATATTTCTCGGCGCGCTGCAGGGGGCCACGGAGTTTCTTCCTGTGTCGAGCTCGGGCCACCTCGTGATTGCGCAGGGGCTCCTGGGCGTCAAGCTCGAGAACGGCGGGCTGCTGGCATTTGACGTCTGCCTGCATTTCGGCACGCTCCTCGCTATACTCGTGGCATTCTGGCGCGACATAGCCCAGATTCTTGCAAACATCTTCAGGCGCAACCCGGGCGATGATGTCTGCGCGGCCACCGGGATGAGCGGCAGGCAGGCGCGCCGAATGGGGCTCATGATCATCGTGGGATCGATCCCCGCGGGACTGCTCGGCCCGCCGCTGAACGACTTCTTCGAGAGGCTCTTTTCGAGCGTGACCGCTGCCGCTGCAATGCTCCTCGTCACCGGTTGCATCCTCTGGGGTACGCGCTTCGCGCGCGATCAGCGTATCGGCGTGAGCGGCATGGGATTCTGGCGCGCGTTGCTGGTCGGCGTCGCGCAGGCGATTGCGATTATCCCCGGCATCTCGCGCTCCGGTTCCACGATCTCCGGCGGGCTCTACCTCGGCGTGGATCGCGCCCTTGCCGCGCGCTTCGCGTTCCTGCTCGCGGTGCCCGCCATCGGTGGCGCGTCGCTTTTCAAGCTCAAGGAGATGCAACACTTCTCTCACGATATCGCCGTCGCAGCGATCGCGGGCGCAGCGGTTGCGGCGATAGTCGGCTTCGCGTGCATCAAGTGGCTGCTTCGCATCGTGAAGCGCGGCCGCTTTTCCTGGTTCGCCTACTACTGCTGGGCCGCAGGTCTCGCGACACTGCTCTATCTGCAATTTGGCAAGTAAAGCCAACGAGGCCAGCAAAGCAAGCAAGGTGGTAGATGTCATGATCTACCTCCCCTAGCCCCTCCTTACAAAGGAGGGGAATAACGTCTCCTCCCCTTTGTAAGCCTGCCTGCCGGTAGGCAGGGGGAGGTTGGGAGGGGTAGATCATGCATCAGTACACCTTGCTGGCCTGACTAGCCTGACTGGCTTGACTGGCCTTATGAGGGATGCATGAAACCATGGCATAGCATCAAGCTCTGGTGGCGGGCGCTGAGGCCCATCTCGTTTCCCGCCTCCGCTGTGCCCGCGCTTTTGGGCGTTGCGCTGGCATGGCAGGCCGGTGTCGCGATTCGCGTCGACCTCGCTGTCATGACGCTCTTCGGCGCGGTCGCGGTCCACGCGGCGGTCAATCTCCTGCAGGATTATTTCGACTTCAAAAACGGCATCGACCGTGCGGGTACGTTAGGCGGGAGCGGCGTGCTCGTCGAGGGCTCCCTCACGCCGAGAGATATCCTCGTCGCGTCGATCTATTTTTTCGCCATATCCGCAGTTGCCGCGCTTCCGCTCGTGGCGCGCGCGGGCATGCCGCTCATACTAATTATCGCCGGCGGCTTTGTCGCCGGAGCAGGCTACGCGGTTCCCGGCAAGGGGTTCAAGTATCGCGCTCTGGGAGACGCCGCGGTCTTTTTGGCATTCGGCATAGGCATCACGCTCGGATCATATTTCATCCAGGCGCGCTCGATCTCCTGGTCGGCCGTACTCTGCGCGTTTTCATTCGGCCTGCTCGTGGACGGAATACTGCATGCCAACAATATGCGCGACGCGGAAGACGACCTGAAGGTCGGGCTCAGGACGCTCGTCTCGATAATAGGCACGAAGGGCTCGCGGATCTTTTTTGCATCGCTGATCGCTGGCGCATATGTGATTCCGCTCGTTGCGGTCGCGGCCCGCGCACTCCCTCCCGGCGTTCTGCTGACGCTGATTACGCTGCCACTTGCGATACCGCTCTTGCGCGACGTATGGCGGGCGCAACCCAGCGATCGCCCCGTGATGGCGCTGGCAGTCGACCGCACCGCAAAGCTATCGCTGGCGTTTGGAATTGCGATGATGGCGGGGGTTGTCTCGACCAGACTCCTGAAGGACCTCATTTAACCCTGATTCGGCAATGTGCAGTCAAAGACTGCTACGATCGACCCCGAAACCCTATCGGAGGCCCTTTTGCGGCTGGCACATGAGCATGAAAAAAAGAAGCAACTTATATTGATACGTCGCGATAAATAATATAATTGGACGGGCCTCACCTCGAAAGGTGCGGAAATCTGCTCAGTGCACCTTATTAAATTGGATAGGGGGCCTGCCGATATAAATCACGACGAGTTTTTTTCATGAGGAGGTTGTCATGACATGTCTAAGAGAGACAGCGAAAACGGGCAGACAAGATGTCGTTTCCCGGGACGTGACCTTTGAAGACACTGCCGTCTCCGAATCCGGCCCTCATGCATCAAACGGATATCAGCTTGCAGGTATGAAAATGCCATTGGGTTCTATGGGCGTGCAAAGTGTTCCCGCTTTTTTGAGGAATGGAGTTGTTGCACAGGTAAAGGGACAAGGCAGTGCTAATCAGCAGTGCAGTGCTGATCCGCAGTGCATTGCGCAGCTCGTTTTGGAGCTCAAGCATCGGGACGCCAGTGTGAGAACGGAGGCAGCCCGTAATCTTGGCGAGATGGGCCCTGCGGGATCCGCAGCAGTCCCGGCGCTCATCGCAGCGCTCAAGGATCAGGACTTGCAGGTTCGCGAAAGCGCAGTCGATGCCCTTGGCAATATCGGTCCTGCAGCATCCGCAGCAGTCCGGGCGCTTATCGCAGCGCTCAAGGATCCGAACACGGGGGTTCGTGATGGCGCAACCCTTGCCCTTGGCAAGATCGGCCCTGCAGCCGTGCCAGCGCTCATTGCAGCACTCAAGGATCAGAACTCGCGGGTTCGCGAAGGCGCAGTCAGTGCTCTTGGTGAAATCGGTCCTGCGTCATCTGCGGTTGTGCCCGCCCTTATTGCAGCGCTGAGGGATCGAAGCCCGGGCGTTCGTGCGATGGCAGCCGGTGCCCTTGGCGAGATGGGCCCTGCAGCATCCGCAGCGATCCCGGCGCTCTTCGCAGCGCTGAAGGATCCAGGTGCGAACGTTTGCAAGTTGGCAAGCATTTCCCTTGGCATGATGGGCCCTGCAGCAGTCCCGGCGTTCATCGCAGCGCTCAAGGATCATGATGCGGATGTTCGCGGAGTCGCAGCCTATGCTCTTGGCAGAATCGGTCCTGCGGCCTCCGCGGCCATACCGAGCCTCATCACAGTGCTGAAGGATCAAGATGCGTACGTTCGCTGGAATGCAGCCGAGGCCCTTGGTAGAATCGGTCCTGCAGCCTCCGCGGTCGTGCCGGCGCTCATTGCAGCGCTGAAGGATCAAAATGAGGTCGTTCGCTACAGGTCAGCTGAATCCCTTGGCAGAATCGGCCCTGCGGCCTCTGTAGCCGTGCCTGCCCTCATCGTAGCGCTGAAAGATCCGGTTGAGAACGTTCGCAGTGATGCAGCCGGGGCCCTGGGCAAAATCGGTCCTGCGGCCGTGCCATACCTCATCGCAGCACTGAAGGATCAAGATGCGGAAGTTCGCGGAGGTGCGGTCCGGGCCCTTTGCAACATCGGCCCTGCGGCATCCGCGGCTGTGTCTGCCCTCTTCACAGCGCTGAAGGATCAAGATGCGAACGTTCGCGAGGGTGCGGTAATTGCCCTTATGAGAATTGGCCCTTCGGCCGTGCCTGCCCTCATCGCGGCGCTGAAGGATCAAGATGCACTCGTTCACAAGAATGCGGTAATTGCCCTTATCAGAATTGGCTCTGCGGCTGTGCCTGCACTCATCGCAGCGCTGAAGGATCAAGATGCGAACATTCGCACAAGGGCAGCCGATGCCCTTGGCAAGATCGGCCCTGCGGCTGCCGCGGCTGTGCCGAGCCTCATCGCAGCGCTGAAGGATCAAGATGCCAACTTTCGCATGGTTACAGCGCGTGCCCTTGGCAAGATCGGCCCTGCGGCCGTGCCTGCACTTATCGCAGCGCTGAAGGATCAGGACGCGAACGTTCGCATGCGTGCGGCCGATGCCCTTCAGAGCATCGGTCCTGCAGCCTCCGCGGCCGTGCCTGATCTCATCGTAGCGCTGAAGGATCAAGAGGCCGGCGTTCGCATTCGTGCAGCCGCTGCACTGGGCAATATCGGCCCTGCGGCCGTGCCTGCCCTCATCGCAGCGCTGAAGGATCAAAATGCACTCGTTCGCGCGGGAGCAGCGCGTGCCCTTGGCGAAATCGGCCATGCGGCATCTGCGGCCGTGCCCGCCCTCATCGCAGCGCTGAAGGATCAAGATGCGAACGTTCGCGCGAGTGCAGCCGAATCCCTTGGCGGCATCGGTCCTGTGGCATCTGCGGCCGTGCCCGCCCTCATCGCAGCGCTGAAGGATCAAGATGCGTACGTTCGCTGGAGTGCAGCTAATTCCCTTGTCAATATCGGTCCTGCGGCCTCAGCGGCCGTGCCTGTCCTCATTGCAGCGCTGAAGCATCAATATCAGGGTGTTCGTGTGGGTGCAGCCCGTGCCCTGGGCAAAATCGGTCCTGCGGCATCTGCGGCTGTGCCGGAGCTCATCGGAGCGCTGCAGGATCTAGATACTCTCGTTAGAGAGACTGCAGCCGAATCCCTTGCCAAAATCGCCCCCACTTCGCCAGCCGTTGTCTCAGCGCTCGGCGACGCCAGGCAAAGAGGACTCATTAAGTAGTAAGTATACAGGTATAAGCTCGGCGCATCTGAAATGTCCGAAATTCGCGGGTAAAGCAATGACGCCGATGCGTCACTGATATTCACTCCACGCCTTGCAATTCAATTCCGTAGCGTCCTTCTTCGAAAGCGATTCCACCAGCCTCTTTGCGAGCTGGAGATTCGTGATGAGCGGCACGCCCGCGTCCGCTGCAGCGCGGCGGATCTGGTAGCCGTTGGTGAGCTCGTCCTTTGAATAATTTTTTGGTATGTTGACGACCAGATCCACGTGGCCTGATCGGATTACGGCATCCGCGCTGGCGTCGCCGCCCTCCATCGGCCAGTTGACGACTTCCGCATCCACGCCGTTATCCTTCAAGAACCGCGCAGTTCCGGATGTCGCGTAGATCTTGGTACCCAGCGACGAGAGCGCCTTTGCGGCAGGCAGGAAGTCGAGCTTGCTCTCGACAGGCCCCGTGGAAAGGAGCGCCGTGCGTATCGGCAGCTTGAGCCCCACCGAGAGCATGGCCTTGAGAAACGCCTCCTCGAAGTCGTCTCCGAGACATCCCGCTTCCCCCGTGGATGACATCTCCACGGAGAGCGTGGGGTCTGCCCCGCGCAGGCGCGTGAACGAGAACTGCGGCGCCTTCACGCCCACGTAATCGAGGTTGAACGGCTTGAGCTTTATCGGCGGCACCGGCCAGTCCATCATCACCTTTGTGGCCACGTCGATGAGGTTTTCGCCGCAGACCTTTGACACGAACGGGAAGCTTCGCGACGCGCGCAGGTTGCACTCAATCACGCTCACGTCGTTGTCCTTGGCCAGGTACTGGATGTTGAACGGCCCGTGGATCGAGAGCGCCTTCGCCACGTCGGCGGCTATGCGCTTCACCTGCCGGATGGTCTCGAGATACGTCCTCTGCGGCGGCACCACTATCGTCGCGTCGCCTGAGTGAACGCCCGCGTTCTCCACGTGCTCCGAGATCACGTACGCGGTGAGCTCGCCGTTTTTGGCCACACCGTCGAATTCGATCTCCTTGGCTCCGAGTATGAACTTGCTGATCACGACAGGGTGGTCGGGCGAGACGTCGGCCGCGCGCGCGAGGAACAGCGTGAGCCTCTCCGCGTCCGTCGCCACCGCCATCGCGGCGCCGGAGAGGACGTAGGAGGGTCGCACGAGCACCGGATAACCGACTTCATCCGCAAAGACCTTGGCCTCGTCGAGGGTCGAAAGCTCGCGCCACTGCGGCTGCGCGATGTCGAGCGAGTCGAGGAGCTTTGAGAACTTGTGCCTGTCCTCGGCGCGATCGATCGACTCCGCGGGCGTGCCCATAATGCTCACTCCCGCGCGGTGGAGGCGGAGGGCCAGATTGTTCGCGGTCTGGCCGCCTACGGATACGATGACGCCGACGGGTCGCTCGCGCCTGTAGATTTCGAGCACGGTCTCGAACGTGAGCTCCTCGAAATAGAGCCTGTCGCACTCGTCGAAGTCCGTTGAGACCGTCTCGGGATTGCAGTTCACCATGATGGTGGAAAAACCCATCTTGCGCAGCGACTGCACCGCATTCACGCAGCACCAGTCGAACTCGACCGAGCTGCCTATGCGGTATGCGCCGGAGCCGAGCACCATGACCGAGCGACGCTGCTCTGCCGCAACATCGTCCTCACAGCCGTTGTACGTGCAGTAGAGGTAGTTTGTCTGCGCCGGGTATTCGGCCGCGAGAGTGTCGATCTGCTTAATTGAAGGATTGATGCCGAGTTCGTGCCTGCGTCGCGCGATCGAATCTTCGTCCATTGCGAGGACCTTCGCGATCTGCCGGTCGGAGAAGCCCCGCTGCTTCGCACAGAGCAGGAGCTCCCTTGATAGCTCGCCCCCGGCGCTACGGGCGAGCGCTGTCTCGGTGGCGACTATGTTGGCAATCTTTGCGAGGAACCACGGATCTATGCGCGAGAGCTCCTGTATGCGCGGGATCGGCCAGCCGTCCTTGAGCGCGCGATAGACCGCAAAGATCCTCTCGTCAGAAGGCGAGCGAATCTCCTCCTCGAGGTCCTCGAAGCGGATGCCCGCGCCGCCCGCTACCCCGTCGGCGCCGATCTCGAGCATCCGGATTCCTTTTTGCAGCGCCTCCTCGAACGTGCGGCCGAGCGCCATGACCTCGCCCACGGACTTCATGCCCGAGTCGATCTGGCGCGAAACTCTGCGGAATTTCTTGAGGTCCCAGCGCGGAATCTTTACGACCACGTAGTCGAGCGCGGGCTCGAAGCATGCGGAGGTGACGCCCGTCACCGCGTTGCGTATCTCGGTGAGCGATTTTCCGATCGCGATCTTCGCCGCGACGTACGCGAGCGGGTAGCCGGTCGCCTTCGATGCGAGCGCCGAACTGCGCGAGAGGCGCGCGTTCACCTCGATCACGCGGTATTCGTCGCCGGACGGATTGAGCGCATACTGGATGTTGCACTCGCCCACGATGCCGAGGTGGCGCACCGTGCGGATCGCTATCTCGCGCAGCCTGTGATATTCGCGGTTGGTGAGAGTCTGCGACGGCGCCACCACGATGCTCTCGCCCGTGTGAATGCCCAGCGGGTCGAAGTTTTCCATATTACAGACGGTGATACAGTTGTCGCACGAATCGCGCACCACTTCGTATTCCACTTCCTTCCAGCCCTTGAGCGACTCCTCGATCAGCACCTGGCTCGTGTGCGCGAGCGCTGCGGAGACGCGGTGCAAGAGTTCTTCTTCGTCTGCGCAGAGCCCGGAGCCTAAGCCCCCCAGCGCGTATGCGATGCGGATCATTACAGGATAGCCGATCTCGCGGGCTGCCCTTCGCGCGTCTTCCATGGATGAGACGGCGTGGCTGCGAGGCACTGCAACTGCGATCTCCGCGAGCCTCTGCACGAACCGCTCCCGGTCCTCTGTGTCCTCGATCGTAGCGACCGGAGTTCCCAGCACGCGCACGTTGTATTTCTCAAGGACGCCTGAGCGATAGAGCGCCACACCGCAGTTGAGCGCGGTCTGCCCGCCGAACGAGAGGAGTATTCCGTCCGGTCTCTCCTTCTCGATGACCTTTTCCACAAATTCCGGCGTCACGGGCAGGAAATAGACCTGGTCCGCAAACCCTTCTGACGTCTGGATCGTGGCGATGTTGGGGTTGACCAGCACGGTCTTGATCCCCTCGCCCTTGAGCGCCTTGATCGCCTGGCTGCCGGAGTAGTCGAACTCGCCCGCCTCGCCGATCTTGAGCGCACCGGAGCCTAACAGTAACACTTTGTTCAATTTGAGATTCATGCTCTCCACATTCCCCTCCTTTGTAAGGAGGGGGAAGGGGAGGTAGATCATGATCTACCCCCTCCAACTCCCCCTTACAAAGGGGGAGGGATGATGATTCACTTCATCATATTTACAAACTCATCAAACAAAAACCCGGTGTCCACCGGCCCCGGCATCGCCTCGGGGTGGAACTGAACTCCCATGAACGGTTTGCTCGTGTGCCTGATGCCTTCGTTTGTGCCGTCGTTCGCGTTGGTGAACCACGCCGCCCAGTCAGCGGGCAGCGTCTTTGCGTCGACCGCGTAGCCGTGGTTCTGTGACGTGATATAGCAGCGCCGGCTCCCCTCGAGCGAGCACGGCTGGTTCTGGCCACGGTGCCCGAACTTGAGTTTGTATGTCGTGCCCCCGCCTGCAAGGGCAATGATCTGGCTGCCGAGGCAGATGCCGAAGGTCGGCAGCCCGGCCGACAGGACACGCCGCGCGTTCTCTATCGTGGCCTCGCAATCGATCGGATCTCCGGGCCCGTTTGAGAAGAGTACCCCGTCGCAGTCGATAGAGGTGGGGTCGAAATTCCAGGGCACGCGCACGACCGTGACCCCGCGGTTCACGAGGCTTCTGACGATCGAGTTCTTGCACCCGCAGTCCACGAGCGCCACGCGCTTCTTGCCGTCGCCGTAAGTGCGGGGCTCCGAGATCGACGCCTCCGCAGCGACCCGGCGCGAGACCGGCGGGATTGAAATTGCAAATGAAGGATCAGGGAGGGCGCACGCGATCCTGCCCATCATCGTACCGCGCTCTCGAAGCCGCTTAGTGAGCGCGCGCGTGTCTATGCCGGCGATCGCCGGAATCCCTTGCTCCTTGAGCAGGTCGGAGAGGCCTCGATGCGCGGTCCAGTGGTGGTGAAATTCTGAATAATCGGCGACCACAAGGCCCGCCAGGTGAATTCGGCTCGACTCGTACCCGTGCGAGAGTTCGTGCTCGAACTCCGCCGGCACGCCGTAGTTGCCTATGAGCGGGTAGGTGAGCACCAGTATCTGGCCGCGATAGGATGGATCGGTGAATGATTCCGGATAGCCCACCATCCCGGTGTTGAAGACGACCTCGCCTGAATTCTCGACATTTGCACCGAATGCATGGCCCGAAAATGCGCTGCCGTCCTCGAGGAGGAGGTGGAGTGGGGTTCTGCGGGATAGATCGGAGTTGTGCATCGAAGTTGCGGATACCTACGACAATGTCCAAGTCGAGTCAACGCGGAATCGCGGAAACCCGCCTTTCTATATGATCAGCCGCGGTTGCGGAAGAGGCGAAGGGCCTCGGGGATCATGAAGCAGATCTTTCCTTCATACGCAGTGCTGCCTACGGAGACGACTATTTTCCCTTCGCTGATGCCCTTGCCCGCTACCCTCAACGCGAGATCGTCAGGCAGGAAGTTCGGCGGGACCTGCTCACAGAGACCGGACTGCACGAGAAAGCTGTCCAGCTGGGGATTGCAATCCCATACGGCGACGAGCTCGCCTGGCTTTGTGCACTTGGTGACAAGCGCGCGTCTCGCAATATCGCTATCGTCTCTGCACCCGGTCGGAGGTAGATCCATCCACTGGGTGCCTTTGAGAAAGAGCAGGCGATTGCGTCCCTCGCTGAGGAGCAGCGTCTGCGTCATGATGGTGCTGAAAACATCGTGATTAAGAGCGATATGGCGCCCCGGGTGTCTGGCTGCGGAGCCAAGAAAGCTTTTCAACATCCGGAAAAGATAATTTTGCTCCTTTTCAAACCGCGGGTCTGCTCCGTCTATAATAAACGTATCCCTAGGATCACCGCTGTACGCCGGCAGATTCGTTTCTTCTATCTTGTAATCGATCCCCATGACGCGCGAGGCAAAAAGCGACGGCAGGAGATCGAATCCCGAGAACGGATAGATCCACATGCTGTCCAGCCGGCCCTCCATCGCCTCCATCAGGCGCACAATTCTCAGTCGCACGAGGTAGTCTTGAAGCGAATCTGCCGGCTTGATTCCGGAGCCGTCGCCCGTGTGGAGGCTGTGCGCCAGGGTGAATATCGCGCGCTGAAATATCGATTTCGCTTCAGTAGTGCCAAGGCGCGCGGTCTCGATTATTGCCTCGTCGAACTTAGGGCCTACGCCCTTTAGCAATGGATGGAAGATTTCCCTCTTGATCGCGGGCGAGAGACGCAGGACCGCAGGCATCAAAGGTTGACGCGGTTCGGCCGTATCCGCGCCTTCCCGTTCATGCGCCTCGTCGAGAGCAAAGGAATCGAGCACATCGGTCGGTTCAACAGGGGCTTCAATATCCGTAGCCGCAACGTCAGCGGATGAGGGGAGCGGCAGCGCTGCAGATGAAATCGCTTCGACTGTCATGATGTGATGTTATCGAAAGGAAGGGAAAAAAGTTGTGTGAAATATCTGCCGACCGCGGCCTATGGCTTTGAGCCCTTACGCCACAGCTTCAGCCTCTCGGAGATCGTCTTCTCGTAGCCGTTCTCCGTGGGCGCGTAGTAGGTGCGGTCCTTGAGCTTGTCCGGCAGGTACTGCTCGTCGGCAACGAAGTGGCCTTCGTATTCGTGCGCGTATTTGTAATCCTTTCCGTAGCCCTGCTCCTTCATGAATTTCGTGGGCGCGTTGCGCAGGTGCTTTGGTGTGGGCAGCGTGCCGTGCTCCTCGATGTCGGCCTTGGCGCCCTTGTAAGCCATGTAGCTCGCGTTGCTCTTGGGCGCGGATGCGAGGTAGGTGGCGCACTGCGCGAGCGGGATCCAGCCCTCGGGCATGCCCACGAAGTCGAACGACTGCATGCAGGCGATGGCGACTTGCACTGCATGCGGGTCTGCGTTCGACACGTCCTCGCTTGCGAAGATGACCATGCGACGCGCGACAAAAAGCGGGTCTTCACCTGCCTCCAGCATGCGCGCGAGGTAATAGACCGCTGCATCCGGGTCAGAGCCGCGCATGCTCTTGATGAATGCGGAGATCACGTTGTAGTGCTCCTCGCCCTTTTTGTCATAGAGCAGGCTCTTGCGCTGTACCGCGGCCTCCACATTTTGCAAGGTGATCAGCAAAGCTGGCTCAGGAAGTATGCCAGACGAAGCAGGAGGCAAGAGGCAGGAGGCATGAATTGATTTCTCCTGCTTCATGCTTCCTGCTTCATGCTTCGGCATCCTTTGAATGACGAGGTCTGCAGCTATCTCCACAGTATTCAGGGCGCGGCGGACATCGCCATCTGCTGACTGCGCTATGAAATCTAGCGCATCGTCGTCAATTGCAAGCTTGAGAGGGCCGAGACCGCGCTCGCTGTCTTCAAGCGCCTGACGTACCACATCTTTGATCTCCTCCGCAGGCACGGGCTCGAGCACATAGACCTTGGTTCGCGAGAGCAGGGGGCCGATGACTTCGAATGAAGGATTTTCAGTGGTGGATCCAATGAGCGTGATGGTCCCGTCCTCGACGTGCGGAAGCAGCGCGTCCTGCTGCGCCT